>Ga0265297_10000376_pt1 | contig 139457 bp, 207 predicted proteins | sample Munlanlwell13791_FD_192502 | JGI IMG/M metagenome (GOLD analysis project Ga0265297, IMG submission 192502) | Leachate microbial communities from a municipal landfill in Southern Ontario, Canada - Leachate well 137-91 | ecosystem: Engineered > Solid waste > Landfill > Unclassified | place... | reverse complement strand
ATGTCGTGGTTATTCCACGTGGGAAAGACATGTTTGTTTCAGGATTTGATAAGAAGGTAAAGGGGGTAAAGAATAATGCTAAAAGAAGGATATAGCAATAAAATTTTGGAAAGAGCAGCATTTCTACATTATGACAAACGATTATCTTGGAGGAATGTTGCTATAAAGATTTGGGGGAACGATGGTAAAAAAATGAATACAGGTAATTTGGTATCAACAATGGGAAGAAAGGGGTATTCTCGTAAGTGGTCGAATTCTTTTAAAAAATATGATGATAAGATTTTAAAGAAGGCTTATGATTTGCATTTTGTAAAGCGATTGCCATGGAGACAAGTGAGAGAAAAAATGTGTGGTAAAGTTGGGGGTAGTATTTTAAATACCGAAGGTATACGAAATACATTGCGTGTAAAAGGTTATTCATATGGAAAACAAGTTGTGCATTATAAATATAGTGCAAAAGAATTAAGAAGAGCATCATTTTTACATTTTGTAAAAAGATTATCATGGAAAGATGTAGGTAAGAAATTATGGGGAAAAGATGATAATAAAAAAGAATATTACATTGGATTGTGTGATTCTGTAAGAAAACGTGGTTTTGGTGGAAAATTTAAAATCCCAAGTAAATTATCTTTGGATATGCTTTTAGAGGCTCTAAGATTAAGAGATAATGAACATATGACGTATGCTCAGATAAATAGTGAGGTGGAAAGACAATATAATATTTCATTGGGAAACGGATCTGTTCGTAATTTTATAAATAAACATGGGTTATCTAAAAAAGATATAAGTTATAATGAAATAGAGATTCTTGGTGTGGATAAATTTGTAAAAATGTTTGATTTGCAGGGTTTGGCTATAAAATAATTTATTAAAGGAGAATTGAAGATGGGTACAAAGGTTAGCGTTGTTGATTTGGAGAAAATTAATAAATATTTAAGAGAAAAGAATGCAAGGCTTGAAGAAAGAAATAAAATGTTGAATGATAAGGCTGTATCGTTTGAAACGTTGGTTAGTGAAAACAATAGGTTAAGTGCTTCCCTTGTAAAAGAGAAGAGTAGGTCATCTATTTTTACGGAAACAATTAAGAAATATGCCATAAGTTATCCTCCTCAAAAAATTCCAAAATATAAACCAAGGAAAACAAAGCATTTGCCTGAAAAAATGGTTGGATTATTTTCTGATCCTCAGATAGGGGAAAAGGTTGAGAGTGATGATGTTGCAGGCATGGAAGAATATAATTTCCCAATTTTTAAACAACGGCTTGATAAGTGGGAGGATGGTATTTTAAGTTTGCATGATAATCAGAGTGCAAAGAGAGATATTCCTGAACTTGATTTGTTTATGTTGGGAGATATGGTTGAAGGTGAAACTATATATCCTGGTCAGGCTTTTCATATTGATATGCCTTTATATAAGCAACTTATTGAGGGATCAAGGGTTGTTGCTGAGAAGGTTTTAAGATTGGCAACGGTTTTTCCTTTAATTGAAGTATTTTGTGTTCAAGGAAATCATGGTAGGCCGGGAAAGCCAGGAGAGAATCATCATCGTTCATCTTTTGATTATTTGTTTTATCAAATGCTTTCTGCTATTTTGTCTAATCAAAGTAATGTGAAAATACATTTGTCAGAATCTCCTGTTATGGGGGTAAAGGTATATGATACGAAATGTTTGTTAATTCATGGAGATGAAGTTCCAATGTTTTTGAATTTCCCCTTTTATGGTTTAGATCGTGTTTTAAAGAGTTATAGTATGGCTTTGAATACAATATGGGATGTTATGTGTGCAGGGCATTACCATGTTAGTTCATCTTTTGATGTTTCAACGTCTGAGGTTGTAGCAAATGGTTCTTTTGCAGGTAGTTCGTATTATGTTTTTAGAAAAATTAAAACAGTTAATACTCCGAAACAAACTGTTTTTGGTGTTCATCCGAGAAATGGCATAACTTGGAGATTTCAATTAAAACTATCTGAAAAATCAGAATTATCTACAACAGGTAATATAATGACTCCAAATGAAGATGGTATGGGACATTCTATTCCTCCTTTTAGAGCAATGGCAAATTCAAAACCAAAAAAGGATAAGAATGGAAAAGGGGGTAAATAAGTGAATATTTATTTAGCAGGGATTATTGATCGAAAAGATATGGCCGGAGCAACTAATTGGCGTGAGCATGCAACTAAATTTTTAAAAGAGTATAGTGATAAGGTAAAGATTTTAAATCCAATGAGAGGAAAGGAAAAATTAGAATATGATGAAATGTGCTGTGGGGAGGTTGTTGATCGTGATGTAATGGATGTAATGAATTCAGATTTAGTTTTGGCTGTTATGAATAAGCCCAAAGAGGGTACGGGTAAAATTCCTTTTGGAACGCCATGTGAAATAACTATTGCTCATCTTATAAAACATATTCCCGTGGTGTTTGTTTCCGATAGTAGTGATCTTAGAAAACATTTTTGGGTAAGAAGATTTTGTTCAAGAGTTTTTGATAATGTTGATGATGCTCTTAAACATATATGTAATTGGTATTTATCAATTCCAGATCAGGATTATAGGACACCATAAGAAATTGTGGAAAGGATGAATTTATGAAATTTATGCAAGCATACAAGAAAGTTTATGTTAAGAAGAGAAATTTGATAGTTTCAAATCTAACAGAATTGGTTTTAAATTCTTTTAAAGGCAAACATGGTGTAAAGTATATTTTCTCTAATAAAAATAAAAACTTATTTTTTATTGTAGTTTACGCCAATATGGTTAAACAATATCAAGATATTGCTAAAAATATAATACACATACTACCAAATAGTCCTCCAAAGTTTAATGGGGATATTTTTGAAGAAGATGAAATGAGTCTTTATGAGATTATTATTACACAGCATAAAAAAGATGTGATTGATATGATGAAAGTTCAGTATGAATGTGTTTGGAGTAAAAAACAAAAGGAGGTTATATGCCCTATATCAAACAAGAAGATAGGCCACAGTATGACAATGCAATCAAAGAAGTTTCCGATAAAATCAAGATCGTTGGTCCGGATGCAAAAGCAGGGCATTTAAATTATTTTATCTCATCTCTTTTATGGGAAGTGTATGGAGAGAAATTACGTTATTGTTCAATAAATGAGATAATGGGAGTATTGCAATGTGTTGGTATGGAGTTTTATCGCAGGATTGCTTGCGGATATGAAGATAAAAAGATGGTAGAATCGGGAGATGTTTTTAATAAAAAATAAAAAAGGGAGGATAAAATGAGTGATGAAACACAGGATTTTTATGATTCAGCAGAAGTAAAAGAGGTTGCAGGAACGATTATGGCAATGATAAAGCATGTGGATTTAGATATTAAAACTGCACGAGTGAGATATTTGTTTAGTACAAAGAAATCAAAAGAAAATAGTGATATTGATGATAAGATTAAGATTTCTTTAATAAATGGTGTTAATAGATATTTAATTGATGCAGACTATGTTGTTGTAGTATCAAAAGAGCAATGGGATATCTTAACTCCAACACAGAAAGAAGCATTAACTTATTATATTTTGTTGCACGGAATTTTAAGGCAATCTAAAAAAGGTGAAATGAAATGGTCTAAGAGTAAGGATAAATTATCAATACTTGCTGAAACTGTTAAAGAGTATGGTGAATGGTATGTTGGTTTGATTAAGATAAGAAAAGCATTTATTGATCATGATACAATTCTTGGGAGTCTTGCATGAGTTATGAAAAGAAAGAGAAAGAGTTGACTTATAAAATAGATGAAGATATACAAAATTTTTTAAAGAGCAAAAAGGGTATTATTGTTGATTTATGCCATAAATGTTCCAAAAAAAATAGTTGTCCTAATCATCTAAATTGGCAATTTGCTTTATCTATAACAAAGATTAAAGTTCCCGGAAACGGTAATTTTGAAAAATATGTTAACAAATGTTCTCATCTTGTTTACAAGTGCATTGATTATGTTGAATTAAAAAAGGAGGAGTACGGTAATGCATATAATGGAGAGAAAAAAAAGAGTGGAAATAGTTCATGGAAAAGAAACTATTCGCCTAAACGTTAAAATTGTTTATCAGGCAGAAAATATAAATAATTTTGATGATAAAGGTATTATGGATGATGATATTTTGATCAAAGTGATTGATAAATATTCGAAAGATCTTAATACTCAGCCTCCATTTAATGATATGGCATTTACTCTTGAAACATACACAAGGGTAATTTTTGAAGAAATTGAAGCAAGTAAACCTCATAATGTAGTTATAGTTGGGGTTGAGGCATCTTATAATTTGGAACATTTTGATTGTGAAAGGGATGAACTGTGGGATAATACGAGAGCATTATATGTCAATCCTATTATTCTAAAGTCTTTGGGTGGTAATAGTTCATATTTATCGTTATATCCTGGTTTATTGACTTTTTTACAGAGTTAGAAGTAAGATAATATTTTAAGGAGGATTCATGTCCATCAAAGTACGTAAAGACAAAGATGTTGCATCGTTGACTGACAAATCTTTGTTAATATCAAATACAGCAACAGAAGTGAATGATTGGGATAAAAATCGTATAATAGATTCTCTTATGTTGGAAGCCAATCTTGATAAGGCAACAGCAGAAAAGATTGCAAAACAAGTTGATAAGAGATTATCTCATTCAGGTCTTAAAGTAATAACAACGCGTTTAATTCGCGAGGTTATAGATAATATATTATTGGACATGGGATTGCTTAGGCGTTTGGATAGACAATCAACAGTTGGTGTATCAATGTATGATTTGAATCAAATGTTGAGAGGAAAGAGTTTGGAAAATAGTAATGTTAATCAGAATAATCCTGAAATGATAAATTTCTCTCTTTCAGAAAATATTATGAGACAATTTGCATTATCTGAGGTTTTTTCAAAAGATGTTGCTTCTGCTCATTTGAGTGGAGTATTTCATGTCCATGATATGGGTATGATATCAAGAGTTTATTGTAGTGGGCATTCTATTGAATATATTAAGAAATATGGATTGCAGTTTGGGAGATTGGATACAAGATCCACCCCCGCCCATCACGCCCACACTCTCACCGGCCACCTGAACACGTTTCTATCGGTTATGCAGGCCTATTATGCCGGTGCCTTGGGTTTGAGTTTCCTTAATATATTTTATGCCCCATTTATCAGGGGTTTGTCAAAGAAAGAAATAATGCAGGAAGCACAGTATTTGGTTTACAGCATGTCGCAGAATGCATTTTCACGCGGCGGTCAATCGTTATTTATTGATGCGAACATATTTACGGGTGTCCCAAAGTATTTGAAAAATGTGCCTGTTATTAAAGGCGGAATCTATACCGGAGAAAAATATGGCGAATATGAGAAAGAGGCTCAAATGTTTGCTGACGCTTTATTGGACGTATGGATGAAAGGCGATGCTTCCGGCAGGCCATTTTCATTTCCGAAATTAGATCTTAATATTGATGCTGACAGTTTTTCAGATCCTGAACAACGCAAGATATTGGAAAAAGCCTGTGAGGTTGCAAGCGTGAACGGCAGTACCTATTTTATATTTAATAGGAACGATGAGGCTATAGTGTCGGCTTGTTGCAGGTTGCGCAGTAAGATAGTCGATCCCGAAGAATTGAATCATCCTGAGTCTATGAGATTTTGCGGTTTTGCGAATGTTACGATAAACTTGCCTCAATTGGCATATAGAAGTAAAGGGAATTGGGATAAATTCTATGAGAAAATGGACAATGCGATGGGTTTAGCAATGAAAGCACACATGCAGAGAAAGAAGTTTATTCAGTCATTAATGGTGGATGGGGGACCGTTATGGGAGATTGGAAAGAATAGTGCTGATGGTAAGCCCTATGTTGATTTGGATAAAGCCACCTACATTATAGGAATGGTGGGGTTGAATGAATGTGTGCAGTTTATGAGTGGGAAACAATTGCATGAGAGTGAAGATGCTTTCAAATTGGGGATAAAGGTTATTGCTGCAATGAAATTGAAAACAGGTAAATTGACAGAAGAAAATAAAGTGAAAGTGTTATTGGAAGAAAGTCCGGCGGAAAGTGCTGCGTCGCGATTGGCAAAATTGGATTTAAAGAGTCATCCTGAGGAGACAAAGAATATTGTTAAGGGGATAGAGGGTGGGAATCCTTATTATACAAATTCGTGCCATTTTGCAGCCAATGCACCGATCAGTTTAATGGATAGGATTATTGGGCAGAGCAAGTTCCATCCTTTGATTGAGAGCGGAGCAATAACGCATGCGTTTGTTGGGGAAAAGTTGCCATCAAGAGAAAGTATATTAAACTTGATTGAGAAAGTTTATAAGAATACACATACGTCTCAAATGACGATAAGCCCGGAGTTTACGGTTTGTAATGCCTGTAACAAGACGTCTCTTGGGTTGAAAGAGAAGTGTGTTCATTGTGGGAGTGATAATGTTTATGGCATAACGCGAATAGTGGGATATTTTTCGAAGATCCAAAATTGGAATGCCGGAAAGAAAATGGAATTGAAGGATAGGGAAAGTGCCGTGCAACACTATCAGAGTATTGCATAAAGGGAGGATGATATGGATTTAAAAGAAGAGGTAATTAAACGTTGGTCTCCGGATGTTGGAGAGAATGAACATATTGATATAAAAGGTCATAAAAAGGCAAAAGAACATAGTAATCGTTTGAATACCAAGAAAAGAATAAAAATGAAAGATTTAGATGGATATTATGATATACATGAACTTCCAAAGGTTATTGAAAATGATATTTTAAAACAATATAATGAGATTATGGATTTTGATATACAAAAATATTTTGGAGATGGATGTGATGAGAAAAATAATATATATAAAATAATGGTTTTGTATGCAACTCAATTGGGATTAAATATAAAAGAGTGGGATGATGATGATGAAATCTATGATGTAGTTCCTTATACAAAAGATATAAAACTTTCATTTTTTATTTGTGGGAAAAAATATGTTTATGGTATAATGTGTAGGTATGAAATTGCATTGCCCCAAAAGATAAGTTTAAGAGGAAAATTTTTTAAATCATTAAAAGATAATAATATAATAGATGTAGAGAATAATCCTGATTTTAAAGATTTTGATATTATATTTAGAAATAAAGGTACCAAAGATTTATATTTGCAAACTAATTTATTAAGTGAATTCATTGTAGATGTTGATAGTAAAGGGAGAATGTCATCAGTGGAAGAAAATGTGCTTGCAGAAAAAATAAAAAATCTTTTAAAAAAAGAATTTCAAGATAAAGTAAAACAAGAAATTAAAAATAGGTTGCAACGCTTTATCAAGATTCCATTAATGTCCAAAGAAGATATTTTGGCAAGAATTGATTTATTGAAACAAAAATTTAACGCAGATTGGCGAAGTGATTGGTGGTATGGATATGGTAGTGGTGGAAGAAAGGAAGGTGATGTAACTCATAGGGCAATAAAATGAAAAAGAAAAAATTCAACAAAAAATTTCTTTCGTTAGGCATGAAATTTGCCATTAATGGAAAATATTATTACAATGCAAGTGATTACTATGCCCGTAATGCAATAAGTATTGCATGTGTTGGTTGCCCATGTTATAAAAATGATAGTTGTTCTGATATAGATGGGGCTCGAGGTATGCCAACTGGGTATAATTGTCCGAGTAATAGAGGTAAAAGTATAGGAGAAATGTTGTGCGCGTCTAAAAAAGAATGGTTAAACTTAAAGAAAAAAATGAATAAAAGTAAGAAAAGATAGGATAAAATGGATATAAAGCAAGATATCATAAAACGTCTTGGGCCTGATATTGCCGATAACGACAAACCAACAGTAGTTGATTATTGGCCAAATGGTAATATTAGACTTAATGAGTGGCATAATAAAGAGGGTCAAATTCATAGGGATAATGGTTTGCCTGCCCGTAAATGGTTTTATGAGAATGGCAATAATGGCTCTTGTCTTTGGTACAAGAATGGTCAATTGCATAGAGACAACGATCTTCCTTCAAGAGTATTTTTTTACGAAAATGGGAATGCTGAATTTCTTCAATGGTGGGAAGGTGAAAAATATTTGGGAATGAAAAGATATACTAAGAAGGGCAATCTTGATAAGAGATGTAAAAATAGGAAAAATTAATATGGACCTAAAACAAGATATTATTAAAAGGTTGGGATCTAATGTTGTTAATGTGGAATATTGGCCAAATGGTATTGTAAAATATCGTTCTTGGTATAAAAATAGTCAATGCCATCGTGATAATGATCTTCCTGCATATGAAGAGTTTTATGAAAATGGAAATATCCGATATCGTAATTGGTACAAGAATGGTGTATTTGTTAAAAGAAAAGAATATAGATTGAATGGTAGTCTTGAATCTCTCGAATGGTGGGAGGCAGGTCATTTTAATGATAGAGAAGAATATAATGAACAAGGAGATGTAGTTGACTATTGTAGGGGAGTTGATTTTCCTTGACTTTTGCTTAAAAGTATGCTATACTATAAATAAAGGGAGTTGTTATGGATGTTGAGAATTTAATATTAAAGTATGATAATCTTTTGCGTGATTACAATAGTAAAGAGGGCAAAAGAGATCTGTTATTGAAGAATATTCAGGATAAAGAATCTAAAATTCAAGTAATGGATAAAAGAATTGAATTATTACAAAAGACATCTTTATTTTTGCAGTTGGCTGCTGAGGCTTTGAGGGCAACGACTAAAAAACGTATTGAAGATCTCGTGACTTTTGCTTTGCAGACTATTATGGGAGATGGGTATAGATTTGAGATCAAGTATGAGATATTGAGAAATGCTCCCAATGCCCGGTTTATTGTTTGGACAAAGATGGGGGATGAATGGGTTGAGTTGGATCCAATTAATTCCAAGGGTGGAAGTATTAGCGATGTCCTGTCTATTGCAATGAGAATAATATTTTTAAGATTATCTCTTCCTGTCATAGAAGGGCCTATGATCATAGATGAGGAAGGAGAAAGTTTTGATGATATTAATCTTGAAAAGATGGGACAGTTTATGAAAGATATGAGTAAAACAATGAATAGACAGATTATTTCTATTACACACGAAGAAAAGTTTTTACCTTATGCAAGCAAAGTAATAAAGATTGTACAGGATGAAAATGGGGTAAGTAAATTGGGATAATGGAGATATGTAATGTATATAAAAAAAATAATGCTTGAGAATTTTCAATCGCACAAAAATACTGAAATTGATTTTTCTGATGGTTATAACTGTATTGTAGGAAGAAACGATTCCGGCAAGACATCTGTTTTAAGGGCGTTAAGTATCATATTGTATAATCAACCACGTGGTGCAGATATGTTTATTCGCCACGGTACTAAGTCTTTTAAGGTTGAAATTGAATTGGATAGTGGTGTCCGTGTTGCACGTATAAAGGGCAAGATTGGAAGTAAAACGGTTAATAAATATGTTATAACAATGGCTAATGGCCAAGAGATTCCTTTTGAGAATGTTGAGAATACTGTTCCTGAGGATGTATCGGATGTATTAAAATTGAGATCGTTGGTTATAGGAGATATGACTTATCAGATTAATTATCGTAAGCAGAAAGAGTCCCCATTTTTATTATTAGATCCTGATTCTACCAAGGCAAAGATATTGAGCAATATATCAGGTAATGATGCTGTTGATCTTGCTATACAAGATAAGAATAAAGATTTGGGTGGGATAAAAAAGGAACAAAAATTTTTAAGCGATGAATTGGAATCTTTGAAATTGCAGATAGATGAGTATAAAGATATGGATATTATAAAAGAAAAGTTGTCTGAATTAAAAAGTTTGATAGATAAAATTTTGCAAGCGAAAGAAAAATATGATGTTTTATATGCACTTAATAATACATATAAGGATATTATTGAGGACAAAAAGATACTACTAAGAAAGAAAGAATTGTTTAAAAATTTAGATTTTGAAATAATGGAGAAGATTGTAGAGAATTTTAATAAATATAAGGTAATGTTCAATCTTTGTGATAATTATAATAGTGTTATTGAAGATAGAGATGGATTGTTGAAAAAGAAAGAACTGTTTAAGTCAATAGACTTGAAAGTAATGGATATCTTGATTGATAAGTATAATCAATATAAGGTTTTACGTGGTTTGGCAGATCGGTTTCTTTTGATCAAAGATGACCTAAGTGTTTTGAAAAGTAAGTCAGAAAAAATGAAAGTAGTTGATTTTAGTATTATGGATATTATTATTTCATCATATGAAAAGTTAAATAAGATTAAATTAGTAAAAGAAATGTTTGATAAAACAAGAGAAGAATTGGAATTTTTGGAGTTAAAGAAAAGCGAAATAATCGAAGACTGTAATGCTGTTGTTAATGAATATATTGATATGTTAAAAAAGTCTAAAAAGTGTCCAACTTGTTTTTCGGATATAACAGAAAAGAGTGTGGATAATATTATTGAACAGTTTAAGTAAAGTATATGGGGAGATTAAATGAAATATAAAGATATGAGTTGCGGGGATAGTTGGAGTTTTTGTATGAACTGTGGTAAGAAATTTGAACCAAATAGTAATGTTATTATAGATAGAGAATGGGATATGGTAGTATGTAGTGTAAAATGTGAAAATATTTTAAGAAAAGAATTTAGAGATGCAGAAAGCAGGGGAGTTGACAAATGAAAAGTGAAATGAAAGAAATAATATCAATATGCACAGAACCTAAAATGGCGAAGTTCCTTAGTAAGAATTGGAAAAGAGAAGAAACCGATTTTGTCTATTCGTTAGACTACGAAAATATGGACTACGCAGGTAATCTTTTGATGACAGAAAGTGATATGAAAGAAAAGTATCTCTGGCTCCCGATCTCCTACGATTTAAAACATAACTGTCTGCAAATTGAGTGGCTATTGATGAAGAAATTGGGCGTTAAAAAAGTAAAAGATTTTACATTTTATAGTGTTCCAAAAACACACACTGATAAATCCTATGTCCTGCAATGTATGTATTGGTTAAAAGATTTGATAGAAAAGGAGGGGTGAGATGGATGAAACAAGTTTATTAAAATGCAAGATTGAAATGGAGATGTATATTACTCAACGAGAGGCTATGATAGCCGAAAATAAACAAAGAGAATTTGCAGGTCAAGCAATGGCTTATGTTGAAGATAGTTTTGAAGTAGTAAAACATAACCTAACTTGTATTTTGAATACCATAATAAAATATGGTTAGAATGTAATTGTTTAGAAAAGGAGACATAAATGAAAGAGGTAAAGGCACCAAAAAAAATAGATTTAATTGATTGCGAAGGATGTGAGGATAGTTCAGTTTTCCTTGCAGGCTCTATTGAAATGGGAAAAGCAGGGGCTTGGCAGAAAATGGTAGTACGTGCATTAAGAAAAGAACCTATAACAATTCTTAATCCACGTAGAGATAATTGGGATGTTTCTTTAGAGCAAAAAATAGATAATGCACAATTCAGAGAACAAGTAGAATGGGAGTTGGAAGCAATGGAAAAGGCTACCGTTATAGCGATGTACTTTGATCCAAACACAAAATCTCCAATTAGTTTATTGGAACTTGGGTTATTTGCTAATTCAAAAAAACTTATAGTTTATTGTCCTGATGGTTTTTGGCGAAAAGGAAATGTTGATATAATTTGTCGTAAATATAAGATAACTCAGTGTGTTAGCATGGAAGATTTTATACTTCAAATATCTAAGGAGTTAAAATGAGGGGACTTTTTTTTACAGATAGTCATTTAAGATATATGAGGCCTCGTAGGCGTATTGATGATTTTTTTGATACAGAAATGATTAAGATGCACGAAGTTATGGATATAGCCAAAGATAAAAAAGTTGATGCTATTTTTTTTGGCGGAGATCTTTGCGATGTTCAGGATCCATCGTTTGTTGTATTTAATTTTATATTGGGATTATTATCAGAGAATAAGATACCATTTTATAGTGTAGTTGGCCAACATGATGTGGATAGCCATAATATGGAAACATTGTATAAGTGTGGATTGGGTGGTCTTATAAATGCAGGAATGGTTCATCGTTTGAATGATTTAAAGATTGGCAATGCTGTGTTTAAGGGTATAGATTATACTTCTGAGAGCGAAGTTGTATGTAATTTCCCCAAAGAAGATAAGGATTTATATAAGATTATTATAACTCATAATACGATAACCCCAAAACCTTGTCCTTTTGAGCATCACTTGATTTCTGATTTGGAAACCAATGCAGATCTTGTATTGTGTGGAGATTATCATCAGCCATTTGATAAAATGAATGGTGATACGAGATATATTAATCCTGGATCATTGGTAAGATTGAGTAAAGATGATTCAGATAGGGAAAAAGTTTCTGTGATTTTATTTGATACCGAAACAAAAGAGATAGAAAAAATTAATTTGGAATCAGCAGAAATGCCTGAAAGTGTGTTCGATTTAAAAGCAATGGAGATGGATGGGGTTGTTTCCGGAGAAATAAAAGATTTTATGAATAAATTGAATACTGTTGAAGGATTTGATCAATTAGATTTAATAGAAGTGATTAAAACATTAGCAAAAGAAAATGGGATAGAAAATGATGTTAGAGATGAGGCATTAAATTCTGTAATGAAGTATATGAAAAAATAATATGGATATAAAACAAGATATCATAAAACGTCTTGGGACTGATATTGCTGATAATGATAAGCCAACCATTGTTAAACATTGGAAAAATGGAAGAATTGCAACTCGTCGTTGGTATAAAAATGATCAACTTTATCGTGATAACGATCTTCCTGCTTCTGAATGGTTTTATGAGAATGGCAATATTTCTTATCGCTTTTGGTTTAAGGATGGTGTGCAGATTAGATCAGAACATTATGATGAAAACGGAGAAATAATAAAATGAAATGTCAAGAATGTGGTAAGATTACGGGAAAATTAGCCCGGGTTATGACATATAGGACACAAGATCGTCCATATAAGACATTTGTTGGAGAAGAGCCCGTTAATGTTTATAAGGGTAATATGAAGACAATAAAATTCTTATGCAATGATTGTGCAGGATATAGAGTGCAGAGTGAACATAATATTGAAATGAGATCAATAAAGCCCAAGAAAGGTGAAGAAGAAATTTTAACTGTTTTATCAGAAGAGAAACGAAATAAAAATATTGGGCATATTCACGCAATCTTGGATATGTTGGGTAAAAAATGATAAAAGTTAGTTTTAGCGGACATTTATTTCATATGAGGGTTATACCATTTGATGAGAAGATGGTAAGAAAAATTAAAGAAACAATGGGTACTCGGTGGAATAAGGGATTAAAAGTATGGACAATGCCGGCATGTAAGCCTTCTTATGAGATTTTAAGAGAAAGGATTGGAGATGATCTTCTTGATTATGATGAAAGTATGGATACTTTTTTTCAAATATTTCAAAAAGTTCCTATATTTGAAGTGGAAGAACAATTTTTTGATAATCTTAGAATTAAACCCTACATTCATCAAAGAGAAGGTGTTGATTTTTTTGCAAGCAGGCAATATGGAGCGATTACAGATGAGATGGGTTTAGGCAAAACAAAGACATTTATTGATTTTGTACTGTATAGAAAGTGGAAAAAGATACTTATAGTGTGTCCCTTATCAGTTATTGGGAGCTGGGAAAGAGAGGTTTCTTCTAATATAGATATGCCTGTCATTAAATTGGTGGGAGACAAGAAAAAACGTACAGATGCTTTATTGAAGGCCGAAGATGGATTTTACATTATTAATTATGAGGGTGTTAAATCTATGTCAAAATTGCTCATTAATGAAAAGTTTGATGCTATTATGTGTGATGAGAGTACTAAAATAAAGAATATACGGGCAGATCGCAGTAAGGCAGCATATTCTGTTGCAGATACCATTCCTAATCGTTTTATAGCCACAGGAACGCCCATTTCAAACAACCTTGTGGATTGGCTCGGGCAGAGTAGATTATTGAATAGATGCCTGCTTGGCACGTATTTTACGCTATTCCGTGAAAGGTACTGCAAGATGGGCGGATATATGGACATGAAGATCATTGGATATAAGAATGTTCAGGAATTAAAGGATTTGATATCTTTGGTAAGTTTGCGTAGGACAAAGAAAGAGTGTCTTGATTTGCCCGAAAAGATATTTGAGGTTAGAGATGTTCCTATGGAGCCCGAACAAAGTGCTGTTTATAAAGAATTAAGAGATGATCTTATGAGTGAAGTTGGTGGAGAGGTTTTTAGTGTAAGCAACGCTCTTGCCAAGTTGACTAAGTTACAGGAAGTTAGTGGTGGATATATTGAAAGAACTGATATATTGTCAGATGATGATGGTCTTAAAACAGGGGAAAATAGAGTAGTTAGAGATTTGCCTTGTAGTAAATTAAATGAATTATTGGAAATATCTGAGGAAATTGATGGTCAATTTATAGTGTGGTGCAGGTTTACAAGAGAAATACAGAAGATCTATAAAATGTTTATGGATAATGGAATATTGTCTGAAATGTTTTATGGCAAGACATCAATGGATGAAAGAGACAGGATTGTAAAAGATTTTCAAAGTGGAAAGTTCCGTGTTTTTATTGGTCAGATTGATACCGGTGGGTTGGGTATTACGTTGACGGCTGCATCTACTGTTATATTTTATTCTAATACATTTGAGTTGGATAAGAGATTGCAGGCAGAAGACAGGGCTCATAGAATTGGGCAAAAGAACAATGTTGTATATATAGATTTAGTAAGTAGGGGTACGGTGGATGCAGGTATTTTAAGAGCGTTGAGAAATAAAAAGTCTGTGGCTGATATGGTCATAGATTCAAGATTGTTTAAAAATATCGTGTTGGAATAGGGTAGGGGGTTAAAATGAAGAAAGAAACAGTGGAAATAATTTTATGTTGGATTGGTATTATATTATTTTTTGGTGTATTATTTTATGGAGCGAATAAATTGGGTGATGAAATGATGGCTGTGGATAAAATAAGATCAACTACACTTGTTGCCGAAGGCCAATATTGTGATGCATCTTATATGCAGGGAAATTTCAGTTCTTCATCGGTTACAATAATTACATTTAAGGATGGGAAAAAGCATGGAATGAGAGGAATCGTATCGGTTGATTTTCCAAAAGGTACATATATTAAAATTTATGCAGATGGAACAATTAGGAAAAAATAAACATAAAAAATGGTAATATTGCCATAAAAGGGGGTAAATATGCCCGACATAAAAGATGAAGATATTGATATTGCATTAAAGCAGGGAGTTATTGCAAATGTTACCCGGCGTGCTAAAGATCTTTTAACTGATGGTGTTTCAGATTCTATAACATTTGGCAGGTTTAAAGATAAACTTATTGTTGCCATATGTTTAAAGAGAAAACCAGAAGAGGCTAATTATTTTGTAGAAAAATTAAATGAACCCAATGTATTGCATTCCATAATCACATCGCAACATCAATTTAATACTAAGGATATAGTAAAACTTTTAAAGGATCAGATATTTCCTGAATATAGGATATTTAGTCAGGAAGAACTTGATAATTATGTGAATAAGGTTTCTAAGAACATTTCTGTTATGTGTGCAAAAAGAATTATAGGTGTGAATGGAAAAAATAAATATAGAGCATTAAACAAAATTAAAAATTTTTGTGTAAATTATTTGCATAAGGTATTTCATAAGAAAAATATGAGTGTTTAGGAATAAAGAAATAGGGGGTAAATAAAATGTATGTTAAATGTCCAAAGTGTGGGAATGTAGAAGATACGAAAGAGATTAGGCGTGAGAGAAGGTCAATGGATGATCTGCTTAATGAAGGTATTATTATGTGGTATGGCGGAACATGTGATGCAAAATTTACAAGTGTAGAATTTAGAAAAGATATATATGATAAAATAAAAAAATTTGTTGATGATGATAAATCTAATGAAGAAAAAACAAGAGTGCATATTCATATTAAATGTTCAAATTGTGATAAAGAAATGGATGTATTAGAAGTTGAAACTGTCGTAAAAACAGTTTTTGATTTGAGTAATGAAAATATAGTTATGTGGTGGGGAGGGGCAGGCCATGCTGATTGGACAAAATTAGAGTTTAGACAAGACATATATGATGAGATAGTAAAAATTGTTAAAAATGAAGAGTGTATGATTAAAAAATAAAAAGGGAGGTAGTGTATGGGTATGCCAAGTGATAGGGAGATTTCGGCATTAAAAGAAAAGGTTGAAGAAAAGAAGTCTGAAAAAATGCAGGTGGAATCTGATCTGAAAAGTAAGAATGAAAGAATTGAGGAGATCAATAAAGAAATGGTAAAGGCCGAAACGTCTCCGGATACGATTGAGAGGGATATACAAAATTTAGAAAAAGTAATTATTGGATATGTGGAAAATTTAACCAAGGGTATTAATGCAATCGAAGGAGGAAACTAATGGCTTTTAATCGTAAGGGAGCAGAAAGTATATGTGCTAAGTGGACAGTTAGTAAGTCATGTAGTCATTTTGATTATAATATTATTATTTATGCACTAGAGCAAAATATTAATTTTTTATTTGAGGAGTTATTGAGTAAGAAATTATTAAAAAATCCTAAAAAACTTGAACAAACATTATTTTTAATTGCTATGGATGCTGTTGGTGGATTTATAAAAGCACAAGATGATAAGTTTGGGTATGGCAAGTTTAAAAATGTTAAAGATGTATTTAAGCATGTTGTGGATTTACTTGAATATAAGGGTAGGGATTACAGTGGTAAGAATGTTGCAATGACAGGATTGGTTGGCGTTGCTACAAGGCTTATGGATAAGGTGTATCGGTTGGAGAATTTAGTTTTAAATGATAAAAAACCGACCAATGAGCCTACTGTGGATACGTGGCAGGATATAGTGGGTTATGCAATTATAGGGGAAATGGTTAGAGAGAAATTGTGGTGGTCGGGAGAAGAAAAGGCTAAAAAATAATATGGATATAAAGCAGGATATCATAAAACGTCTTGGGCCTGACATTATTGACAATGATAAACCATCGAGGATTAGATATTGGCCAAATGGCAATATTCAATATAAAGTATGGCTTAATGAGGTTGGTTTGATACATAGAGATGGTAATCTCCCTGCTTATGAGGTTTATAACGATGATGGTAGAATTAGAGGCCGTTCATGGTATATAAATAATAGGCGCATTAGACATGAAGAATATGATGAAAATGTAAGTATAATAGAATCTGTTATAGAGAGAGGAAAAAATGATACACGTAATTGGTGGCGGACTTTATGGTTTAACTTTTGCTCATTTTTTAAAAGGCAAAGAGTATAGGATCATCGAAAGAGATCCTTATATTGGCGGTTATTGCAGATCGGTTGGAGTCGGATATCGCATTGTAATTGACAGGGCCGGGCATATTTTTCACTCATTGAAAGAGGATGATATTGCTTGGCTTAATGGATTGGGTTGTAATTTAATAAAGCAGGAAAGGCATGCAAGAATATATAATTCAGGTAAAGGATTTAATAAGCCGGAAGTTATTGATTATCCCTTTCAGACCAATTATAAACATTTAAATAAGAAAGTGGCAGGAGAGTGTGAAAAAGATTTCTTGAAGGCACAAAAGAAAGGGAATAAATCAGGATTTGATGAATCAAGTATAGGTAGATCAATGCGAAGCAAGTTCGGCAATGCAATGATGAAATATTTTTTTACGCCATATAACAAGAAATATTGGAGATTTCCTGACACAAAGATTGAGTTAATAAAATCTAATAGGATAGCCGAGTCCGGGAGTAAAGGGTATAATGATTCATTTTATTATCCGCAAATGGGCGGGGCAGGAATGGTTGTAAATAAGATTGCTGAAACAATAAAGAGAGATAATTGTTTGTTGAATTGTAATATAGAGTATATTGATGTAGATAAAAAGATCATAAAAATGAATGGTGTTGAAGAAAAATGGGAAACCATAGTGTCAAGTATTCCTTTGCACCATATGGTAAAATATATTAAGAATGCTCCCTATAAAGTTAAATCGGCAGCAAAGAATTTGAAATATACATCAATGTATGTTTTATCATTTATTTATAAAACAAAGAACAATAGTCCATTGAATACGCATTGGATCTATGCATCTGATCCTAAAATGCCCTTTATGAGAGCATATTTTATGAAGTCTTTTTCAACGTTTACCTGTCCTGATAATTACGATGTCGTATCCTTTGAGATATCAATGTACAAGGATAAGAAGTTGGGATTAGTATCGGATGTGAATATGCTTGAATCGTTGGAGATAGATGGCAATAATGTTGTATTGCCGATAGTTGATTATTTGAATCCGGCATATACAATTTTTGATAAGGGATGGAAAAAACGAGTGGATATAATTCAGGAATACTTGATGTCTAAAAACATATACAGTAAAGGTAGGTATGGATCGTGGGCATATATGGATATGGGAGAAACAATAAGGGATGCGAAGTCTCTTGCTTTGGAGTTTAACAAGAAAGAGGAGGCTATTGACAATGAGTAATTTGCCTATAGGGGAGGTTATATGTGGTGATAATATAGAAATTATGAAAACATTACCTGATAATAGTATTGACGCTTGTATTACAGATCCTCCATACGGATTAGAATTTATGGGTAAAGAATGGGATAGTTTTGATAGATTTGGTAGAGCAGGGGAAGAAGGTGATAATGATTTAAAAGTGAAGAAAAATTTTAAAATCTTGCCAAGATTTTTTAAATCAGATATGCACAATTATCAACAATGGTGTCAGGAGTGGGGTAATGAATTGTTGAGAATTTTAAAACCAGGTGCTTTTTTACTTGCTTTTGGTGGTACGAGGACACATCATAGGTTGATATGTGGGATTGAGGATGCCGGTTTTGAAATAAGAGATTGTATGATGTGGATATATTCGCAAGGATTTCCAAAAAGTTTGAATATAGGAAAGGCGATTGATAAATTACAGGGGAACAATAGAGAGATTGTTGGAAATTATATAGCACCAGATGGAAATGAGAGGCATAACAATAAAGAAAAATATGATACTGTTGATTATGGAATTTTCAAAACAAACAGAATAAAAGATAAAGGTAATTCCGAATGGGAAGGATGGGGAACTGCTCTTAAACCTGCATGTGAGCCCATCGTGGTTGCTCGAAAGCCTTTGTCAGAGAATACTGTTGCTCTTAATGTTTTGAAATGGGGTACGGGTGGAATTAATATTGATGGGACAAGAATAGGATATAAAAATGAAGAGGATAAAGAAAGTGCAAGATTTGGCACTCAAACAGATATAAGGGGAGGAAATTATAATACAAATAAACCTTCGCATGGAGATATATGTGCAAAAAATGTATTAAGTTCGAATGAAGGTCGTTTTCCTTCTAATATAATTTTTGATGAGGAAGCAGGTAAAGAATTAGATATTCAAACAGGTATATTGAAAAGTGGATATATGTCTCCTAACTTACATAAAAGAGATAAAACTATGGGTAAGTATCAAAGTCCTCATGGTATATATGGAAAGTTTAATAATCAATATTTAATGGAAACATACGGAGATATTGGGGGTGCTTCCAGATTTTTTTATTGTGCAAAAGCAGGTGTGCGTGAAAAAAATGAGGGATTAGAAGAACTTCCTTTAAGGAAATCTGAATTAAATTCAGGGGGTATTGGTAGAAAATGTTCGGTAGAAAAAAGAACCATGGATAATAATATAAATGCTCTAAAAGCAAAGAACATTCATCCGTGTGTGAAGCCGATAGCATTAATGGAGTATCTTGTTAATTTGGTTTGTTCTAAAAATGGAATAGTAATTGATCTTTTTTCAGGATCTGGAACTACGGCAATAGCATGTGGGAACTTGGGTAGAAAGTATATTGCAATAGAGAAAGAGAAAGAGTATTGTAAAATTTCCGAAGCAAGATTGAAATATTGGTCAGATGTTCAAAACAATAGACAAAAAGGAGTAGTGAAAGTTGAATCAAAAAGTAAAAAAGTGATCAAAGGTGATAAAAGGGAAAAAAGTAGTGATCAAATGGAATTATTTTAAGTGGAAAAGATTTCCCTTGACTTTAGATTAAAAGTATGTTATAATATGTGTAGGATGAGATAAGGGATTTAAAGAAAGGGGGAATTAAATGGGCGAAATAAAAGGTAGAATGAGATTGGCAACAAAGAGCGAAATACTACAAGTTTTTGCTAAAATATGCGAATTTGGACTTGAGAGAAGTTATCAAGATGGTGTTAAACAATTTGTTTGGATTAATGGTAATACAGTGGCAGTACAGAGAGATGAAAAAAGTAGGATGAAGATATCATGTAATGCAATAATGTATTAATAGTGGAAGATTATTTATAGTACTTAAAATATTAGAAAAGTAGGGGGTAATATGAGCATGGAATTGGATCATTTAATAAAAGGATTGAAAAACGATTTAAAAGTTGAAAAAGAATCTGTAGGCAATGGTTCTATTTTAAAAGAAAGAGAAAAGGGTGCATCTATGATCGTTCAAGGCTATATAAAGGATTTAATTAAGAGATTAGAAAATCGTGATGAAGATTTGGTGCAATGGTAGTTGATGGGCCTGTGGGCGATTGGCAAAGCCATAACTGGAATAAAGATATACTGAGAATGTGCACAATTTTCTGTATGTCTCCAAAAGACGTAGGTTCGAGTCCTGCCGGGTCCAACTTAAATATTACAGGGGGAGTTTAGAATGAAGGAAAGAATTGGTTTATTTGGGGGAACGTTCAATCCTATACATAATGGGCATATGGAAATAGCAAAGATAGCAATGGAAAGACTTCATTTAAATAAAGTTATATTTATTCCTTCTTTTATTCCTCATTTCAAATCTCTCCCTATCGTATCATTTTCTCATAGATATAAAATGGTTTCACTTGCGATTTTTGGCCATCCTGATTTTTCGGTTTCGGATATTGAATCGAAAAGAAAGGGAAAGTCATATACTATTGATATTGTGCGATATTTTAAGAGAAAGACAAAGGCCGACATATATTTTATTGCAGGATCTGATTCTTTGATTGGCATACCTAAATGGAAAGACTATAAAGATTTGTTGAAAGAATGTCAATTTGTGGTATTTAATAGACCTAAATTTATTTTAGGGGATTTTCCATATGAGAGTATTGGTAATATTATTTTTTCAAGAATTAAAGAAATAGATATATCATCAACAATGATCCGTGATAGAATAAGGGATGGACTTGAAATAAAGGAATTAGTTCCTGCGATGGTTGAATTACACATAGATTGTGAACAATTGTATAGAGATTAGGGGGATAAAAAGATGAAAAGAAGTTTATGTTCTTGGATTTTTACTATAAGTGGGATTTTTGGAACTGTTCTTTTTATACTTGCATTTGTTATGGGATTAAATGCTCTATTTAGGGGAATGTTTCCTTTTCCTTTTTATATAACACTTATGGCTTTATCTTGCATGGGTTTTTATATTCCTATTGCTGTATTTTGGGCATTTGATTTTCCGAGTTTTATAGAATGGATAAAGAAAAATAGGAGGATAAGAGAATGAAAAAAATGGAAGCATTAAAAGTGGGGATAGTTTCTCTTATAATGGTTATGGTACTTATTGTTTTGGGATTATTTTTAGTGGAAGAAGTGGATAAAATTTTATGGGATAAGATACATTCAAAATATCCAAATGCAATGTGTGTGGTAGATCAATGGAGTCCTGAGTATGGAAATGATAATAGAATGGCGATTATAACAGATACGGGGAGTATAATTATAGTAAAAAGAATTCGGTAGAAATGAGGGGGATCAATGGATTTTACTGTTAATGATAGAGATGTTACATTGAGTCATGACGAGAGAATGATATTTGATTTTTTATATTCTCTTGCTTCTGAAAGTAAAAGGTTTGTAAGTCCGACTGAACTTGGAAGGACATTGAAGGGTGGGAATTATCATTCTGCTTGGGCTTCTCCTATATGTTTAAAGATGGTAAAAATGGGATTGCTTGGCCGGAATAAAAAGGGTTGGTATAGAATAAGGAAATCAGTGTGTGATGAATTTCACGGAGTAGAATCATATTACGATGGAAGAGATGGGAATAATTATTGAGGAGAGAATAATGTCAAAGTGGATAAATTTTGAACAAGATGAAACCTATGAAGGTAAATCTGAAAAATGGAATGTTGTTTCAATAGTTGGTCATCATTTGTTGGGAATAATTAAATGGTTTCCTGCTTGGAGGCAATATGCTTTTTTCCCTGAGGCCAACACGATTTTTGCAGGTAGTTGCTTTGATGACATATATGCTTTTATTAAAAATTTAAATAATAAGAGGAGGAGTAATGACTAAATATTGTGTACCCCCATCAATTGCTGCCTTGATGGATAGAGAGGGATGGGACTGTGAAACTGAATTTAGTCATATATTTTTCAAGAAGGGGAGTATTTTAGACTTAACCGAAAATATAAAAAAATATGAAATGGTTGTAACTATTTTACCTGCCCCCCTTTCAGATGAAATCTTGAAAGAGTTGCCAACAAGTATAAAATTTGAAAACTATTTTTACTGTTTAGATTTTTGTAAAATTTCAGATAATGAATATCGTGTTTGTTATAGTTGGTTTCATAGGTTGGCTACCCCGGAATTTGAAAACAAATCTCTATCCCAAGCCCTTGCAGAAATGTGGATTTATTTAAAAAAGAACGGATATATAAAGGAGTGATATGATGGCAATACACAATATGTGTAAATCATCTTGTAGGATAGAACGACAAAGATTAAAAATAAAGATGAATGATATTTATGTGGAACATTTCTCACGGAATGATTCACATTATAATTTGCACGTCGCAGGATATGGATATTTAGGAACTTTTGTCGGTTGCTGTAAGTGGGATGCAATAACCGAGTGTTTAAAAAATTTAAAGATAGAAAATAAGATAAAGGAGACAATGTGAAATTAACTGAAAAATGTTGTAAAAAGTGTAAAAATAATAATGATAAGATTGAAACATTTCACAAACATTGTCATTATTGTAAAAAGAGAGATAAAGCATTAAGAAAAAAGGGATACGGTTCTGTAATTTATGATGGAGAATAATTAAGGAGATCAAAATGAAACATATAAGTATTACAAGTGATGTGATTATTGAAATGCCCAAAGGCATTATTCTTATAGAAAGAAAAAATCCTCCTTATGGTTGGGCTATTCCCGGAGGGTTTGTTGAGTACGGTGAAAGCGTAGAAGAAACGGCAATTAGAGAAATGAAAGAAGAAACATGTCTTGAACTTAAAGATTTAAGGCAATTTCATGTTTATTCAGATCTTAATAGAGATCCGAGAGGGCACACCATTACGGTTGTATTTACAGCCAAGGGAGTGGGAAAATTGAATGCAGGAGATGATGCCGGCAGTATAAGTGTTTTTGGAAAAGATGATTTACCAATGGCTATCGCTTTTGATCATAGACAAATTCTTGAAGACTATTTTAAGGGGAAAAATAATGAATGAATTTATTAATAAGATACATTTGGGTGACTGTCGTGAGATAATGGCTAAGATGCCTGAGAATAGCGTTGAAATGGTTATAACGAGCCCACCTTATAATGTTGGAAAGGACTATGGCTCAACATGGGATGACAATATGGCGTATGATGAATATTGGAAGTTTACTCAGGAATGGATAACGCAATCTTATAGGGTATTAGTAGATGGTGGTCGTATTGCAATTAATATACCTGTTCTTGGGAATAATCCAAATACTCCAAAATCTCAGAAATATTTGCCTTTTTTGCCGGATTATATTAATTGTTTAAGTAAAGCAGGATTTACGATAAGAGAAATTGTGACTTGGATAAAAGCAACGGATGAAACAATGAGCATATTTTGTATGGGATCTACAGCGTGGGGATCATTTTTATCGCCGTCTAATCCTTATATGAGGTCATTTATTGAATATATAATTGTGGCATATAAAGACAATCCTTCATTGGTGGGGAATAAAGATAAAATTGATATAACCAAGGAAGAGTTTATGGTTTGGAGTAAGAACGCTTGGTATTTTATGACAGAATCCGACAGGAGTCATCCTGCTCCATTTCCGGAGGAATTACCAAGAAGATTACTGAAGTTCTACTCTTATCAGGGCAACACGGTTTTGGATCCGTTTTCCGGTACAGGCACGACGTGCAAAGTGGCCAAAGATCTAAAACGAAATTATGTTGGTATTGACATTTCTGAGCAATACTGTGAGAGGGCGAGAAATAGATGTAATCAGGAAAGTTTTTCTTTTATGGAAGAGGCAAAGAATACGCCGAAAATATCTCAGAAACGCGATGTCGTGGCCTATGAGATAAGTGAGAAAAATAAGGACAATGAGATAATCGTTAGTCGTGGAGACGAGGAGATTAAGTTAGAAAAGGGGAGTATAGTATATTTAGGGGAGGCAAAATGAAAGAGGTTGAGCAGAAAAGTTTTCTTGAAGCAATTAATTTAGACTATTGGCAAATTGAGGACAAACAAATGGAAATTAATATTGAAGAGCGATTAAAACAGGCCATCGCCGACCATTCTCTTGACAACGAACTTATCAAACTGTTGCCGAAAGAGTTTTACGAGAAACAGGGGTATAAAAAAGTGAAGTATCTAAACATAGATACTTCTGGCTCAGAGTGTGTTGCCGAAGCAAGCAATATAATAGTTGAAGCAGTTCAAAAGCAACCAATTTATGTAGAGGATAAATAATGCCAGAAATGATAATGTGTAAAAATAAAAAATGTGTATTAAGAAAGCATTGTTATAGATTTATGGCAATTCCTAAGAATTATAGTGGTGGTCAGAGTTATGAATATTTTAAGCCAAGTAAGGTAGGAATTTTTAAATGGGATTGTGATAATTTTGTAGGGATGTCAAAGGATTATAAGTTTAATATAAAATAGTAAGGAAGGAATCAAATGATTACTCTTAAATTATTAAAAAGTAAATTTCTCTCCATTGGAATTAATCCTGAGGATATTGATATAAAATCTGCACAGAAAAGTTATGGTCATATGTCAAAAATGGCAAAGAGACATATTAAACAAAATTGGAAGGCGTTGGCAAGGTTGGGGAAGGAGGGTTATAATGAATTATCCAAGGATAAAAAATAAAGAAGATCTAAATATGTTTTTAAAAAAATACCTTACAACGAAAAAAGTTTTTATTAATAATGGGTGGGATACTTATAGGGCATTAAAAATCAAAAGTCCTGAAACAAGAAAGGATTTTGCAAAAATGACAAAAAATTTATATGGTAGACGATTGCATTTTTATGGTAATTTTAATCCTGAAACTTTAAAAGGTTGGTATGAAATAGTTGAAGATTTTTATCCTTGTGCAAATAATAAGATAGCGTTATTGTGGGAGGAAAAATTAGGTGATGAATTTAGGGGTATAGAAATAATTTTAAATACAGTTTTTGGTATATTGACCTGTGGGGGTACGGCAAGAAATAGTTATGGGAGTTATATAGCAAGATCAGAAGATAAAGAAAGATTAATAAAATTATATAATGATAGATAAGGAGAAATAAAATGAACGAAGATATAAAAGAAATTTTGCATTGTTTAAGAGTGATAAGTTGGAAGGCTTTTTGTCGGAGTGCAAACAAAAATTGTAAAGTTTCTAAATTTAGTGTAGCGAATGAGGAATGTATAGATGGGAAATGTGGACAATTTAATATTTGTTATGCAAACCATAAAGCAACGAGATTAATAAAGGAGATCAAATGAAAAAATTGGTTTGCTTATTGTTGGGGCATAAATGGGAAACGAAGAAAGATGAATATAGTTTATGCCATAGAAAGTGTCTGAGATGTGGTAAGAAGCAGAAAGAAGAATGGGATAGTTGGAGCGGAACTTTTTGGGTGAAGGATGGAAAATGAAAAAATATATAGTGATAATGATGGTGAATACATCCTATTTGGATGAAAGGGTTGCAAAGAAGTATTTATTGCAAAATATAAATAGTTATATTGATTTAGATGAAATTAGAGATTATAATATTAAAAAGATAAGATTTAGGAAAATTAAAGATCGTAGTTCGCTTTTTAATGTTGCATGGAAGATAACTTTAAGCGTAAGTAAGAAAAGAAAGAAATTGACCGAAGAACAGATAAGAAAAAAGTGCGATATCTTGGAGTATGCTCGATATAAAAAGAAAGAGATTGAACGAAATTTATTTTATAAAAAATATGTTGAGGATGAAATGGGTATTAAGATAGAATAGTGTCATATATTTGAATGAAGTTAAATAAAATATAAGGAGAGATAAATGATAAAAGGAATATTGAGAAGTTTTTTTGCATATGGGATTATTTTGGGTGTCATGTATTTCCCATATCTAAATAATGGCAATATTTGGTTTTGGTATTTGGCTTGTGTTTTTATTGGTTTTGGCAGTATGGGATGGGATCGCTGAATAAATAGTAAGGAGGGGATCGAATGAAAAGTAAAAAACCTACTAAAGATAATTGTTTGTGTAAAAAATGTAAAGATAGAAAAATTTGTGTAGTATATAAAAATTTGTTAAGGGTTTCAAAAGCATTTAAAGGTTTGGTTGGATTAAAATTAACTCGGAGGTCAAATGAGTAAATTAAAAAGCACGAACGAAATTGATGTTTATGAAAGAGATAATAAAGAGTGTTTACCAAGCAAAGAATACAAATTAATTATACAAAGTCATTGGAACAGAAGTAGTATGGTAGTTTTAAAATTTGAGGATACAATCCTAACCGTATCAGCAGATGAGTTATTAATGGCTATTACAAATGCTAAGAATGTCGGCATATAGAGGTATAATATGAAAACATTGACACAAAATGAGTTTTTGAAAGTGGCGGTTGAGAATAAAGATGAGGCGAATAAGATGATATGTGAGGCTATGGGGGAGTAGAGAGACTGATAAAGGAGATTAAATGAAGACAGTAAAAGTGATTGTTGAGTTTGAGGTAGAGGATGATTTTGAGGATGTGGATGGTCTTGTGGAATTTGTTAATGGAACAATGGATAATGCAGATTCTGATTTTCAGCCGGAAGGCTCAGATCAGGGGATAATATATTTAGGCGGAGTGGAAAAGGAATAAGGGGGGGTAAAGTGGGTATATTTGATAGTTTTATAAAAGAACTTCCTGATGGAGTAACTGCTTCCACTGATATTAAAGAAAGGGCGTTGGGTTATTTTAAATTCAATCTTTTTGGATTCCCCTGCTATGTTCCTATTACCAAGCGTACAAAAAGACTTTTAAAAATTAAATGTATTAAAGGGCATTGGTCTTTTGAAAATTATCAGGTTGGAGAAGATTTTGAGAGAATGGCTCGCGATATGCTTTCAATGATGCAGATTCAGGTTAGGGAAACAATCGGAGATGCGATAGAAAGAAGTATTTCAGATGAGATATTGGGAAAGGTTGAAGAATCATTGTCAGGACCACTAAGAAAGGCTATTGAGGCTAAGTTTGATATAAAGGCATTGGAGTTTCATGATAAAGAAAAATTACAAAAAAATGAAGGGGAGTTAAAATGAAGAAAACGTGCCATGATTGTGGAGTAAAAGAAGGTCATTTGCATGAATTTGGTTGTGATATGGAAACTTGTCCTAATTGTGGTGGACAGTTGATTGGATGTGGTTGTGGCATTACATCGGAAGAAGATGGAGTATTTGAAAAATATGATAGAATACCTTACGTTATAATCCCAAATCTGTGTGGGAGATGTGGCAAGAAATGGCCGGATATGTTTATGGTCCCAAACGAAGAGTGGGAAAAATATGTAATACCGGAATTGCAGGAGAAGATGCTATGCCAAAAATGTTATGATTATATGAAGAAATTATTTCCAAAAGGGTGGGGTAATATAGAATAAATAATGTAGAAAAGGAGAAATAAAATGAGCAATGATATAGATTGTGATTTTACTGATGATATAACGTGTCCTTATTGTGGTTACGAAGATAATGATAGTTGGGAAATGCACATGTCAGATGGAGATATAGAAGATGTTGAGTGTGGCAAATGTGGAAAAATGTTTAGTGTGTCTTGTTCTGTTTCTGTGTCTTATTCATCTCAAAAGTTGTGCAAGGAGAACGAGGAAGAACACGAGTGGGAAGCAGTTGAAGGTAAGTATAATATGAGAAAATGTGCCATATGTGAAAAATATCAATTAAAAGATAATAATGGGGAATGGCCAAAGGAGACAAAGAATGGTGACGAATAAAAAGAAAAAATCTATTATACGTATGGCTTATGATAAATTTTATACATTTATGCCGGAAAGGGCAGATGGAAAGTTTGTAGGAGAGATCAAAGATTGTAAGAGGAATTTGTCAGTAATCAAGTGATGGTTAATTTTGATATGCAGAAATATTGTAAGCCATATATTACAAAAGAACAGGAAAGGGCAGACTTAATAACAAAAGAAGATATAAGTATATTTATAAAGAAAGACATCATAGAAGAAAAACAAATGGAATTGTTTTAAAGAGAGGCTAAGAAATATGAAAACAATTGAGGATATTACAAATAAAATACTTTCAGGTAATACGTTGGAAGTATTAAAGACTATTCCAAACGAAAGTATTGATTGCGTTGTCACTTCTCCGCCCTATTTCGGATTGAGATCGTACAAAACTAATCCGCAGGTGTGGGGAGGAAAAGAAGGGTGTCAGCATGTATGGGGAGATGAATTAAAGAGATGTGGCAATGAATATCGTAATGATAAGGGTGATCTTAATGGAAATAAGTACGAAAAGATTGCTGATCTAAATAAGGCAAATAGTGGTAATTTTTGTTCTGTGTGTGGGGCGTGGAGAGGAGAACTTGGGTTGGAGCCATCATATCAGTTGTATTTGGATCATTTGTGGCAGATATGTGATGAGATTAAAAGGGTATTGAAAAAAACAGGTGTAATGTTTTGGAATATAGGTGACAGTTATAATAATAATGCATCGAATAGTGCAAAAAGTAATTTAGGTAATGCAGAAGGCCTTGGGCAACTTGGTAGATATGATAAAGTGCAAAGTAATATACCGGTTAAATCCCTTATGGGTATTCCTGAACGTTTTGTAATAGGAATGTCTGATCGTGGTTGGATTCGTAGAAATACGATATGTTGGTACAAAAGAAACTGTATGCCAGACTCTGCTGATGATCGATTTACCGTCGACTTTGAATATATTTTTTATTTTACAAAATCCAATAGTGTGCAGTATTGGGTAAATAAGAAAACTTTGAAAATTGTAGATAAACAGCCATTGGGGGTAAGTGGGGTAGAGGGACAAGATTGGGGATGGAAAGACTGTCCTAATTGTAAAGAGGCAGAATGTGATACCAAGATTTCAAAAGAGGATTCTGAACTTTTTAGTAGTCCAAGGGCAAGAATTTATAGGAATAGTGAAGATAGATGCAGTCGTTGTGAAGGTACGGGCAAGATAAAGTATAGTTTTTGGTCAGGCAATGATTATTATTTTGAACAGCAATTTGAATCTTTAAATATTGAATCTTTAAAAAGGGAATGTAGGGGAAATAATGAAAATAAATATTCTAAGGATGAGTATTTTCCTGAGGGAGTTCATGCTAATACGATGAGTCAACCGAGAAAGTATAAAGGATATGATAATTTAGAAGAAGAATATAAAAAAAGAAATGGCCGTAATATGAGGACAGTGTGGGATATTACAACAAAATCTTTTTCAGGAGCCCATTTTGCCGTGTTTGCCCCTGAAATACCTGAAAGATGTATTAATGCCGGTTGTCCAAAAGAAGTATGTTCAAAATGTGGTTTGCCAAGAGAAAAGATATATAAAGTAGTGGGAATAGAAAAAGTTCCTCCAATAGGAGGAGTAAAGCATGTAGAGAGTAATCAGAATTCTGCATATTCAGGAAATACAGAACAGAATGTTAAAGAGTTTAATAGTTATAGTGATTGTGGTTGTGGAGAAAAGTTTAATCCCGGAATAGTGCTTGATCCATTTATGGGAGCAGGAACAACGGGTATGGTGGCAAAACAACTTGGAAGAAATTATGTAGGTATTGAACTCAATCCTGAGTATATTAAGATCGCAGAAAAAAGGATTAAAGATTCTGTTTGTCAACTTAGTTTAGACATATAGCATTTTTTTCTTGACTTTTACCATAAAGTATGCTATAATATATGTAGGATGGGATATGGGATTTAAGTACAAAGGAGAAGAAATGAGAAAATTAAAAGTTTATGGATATGGACAATTTTATAAAGATGGTAAACAATGCCGTGTTATTGGTCAGGCGACATCTATATCTAATTTTTATAAAATATTAAAAGAGGGTTCTTGGGTAAATTATTGTTTATCTTCTTTTAGTCAGTATGTTTCTGAAACAGGAAATAAAAGAGAGATAGATTTGGCAAAATCAGGAAATATGTATTATTGTGATTTAAATGATATTATGGGAGTAGGATGGGATAAAGGAGAATACAAAATCTTAAAAAAGGAAAAAATTAAATGAATAAAAGAAAAATTGAGGATATTTTGGCTATCATATTGGGTTGTATATTTTCTTATATTGGGGGAAGGTATGGATCTCTTGCATCTTTTATATTAGGAACATTTTTAATCGTTGCCGGTGTAAATTTGTATTTTACTGTGGATTCAAAATAAAGCATTAAAATGATGGAGGTTTAATGGAAACAATGTGTTTTTCGGACATACCGTTTTTATTGAAAGTTTTGGAAAAAGTAAAAAAGGCAAAGCACTTAAAACAAATTAGGCGTATTTTAAGAAAAAGTAGAAAAGAATTTTTAAAGGAACAATAAATGGAAATAAAACAAGAAACACTCAGGGGAATATTTTTTTCAGCAATAGATCAACAAGAATCCTTAGGTCTTTTTGGGGGAATGTTTGTTGATGCTGCTTCAAGAGAGATAAAGAAAAAAGGGGTAAAATTAAAGAAAGATCAGGAATTAATGGTTATGAAATTTACAGATGAAGATAAAAAAGAATTTGCAGTAGTGATTAATAGTACAGATGAAAAAGAGTTTGCTGTGGCAACAATTTTTAATTATTGGAATGATCCAAAGAAGGTTAACGGTGTAAGTGTTCCAAATATAAAGTATAAATTTATTGGAATGTTAAATCTTTAATTGGAGGGGTTAAGTGAAACTTAAAAACTATACCAAGTTTGATAATAAGAGTATTAAGGAAATTATTAAGTTTGTAAGACCTTCCGGACTGTCTAATTTTGAGATAGGTGTTAAGAATTCAAAGAATGGTTTTTGTGGTAGATGTTATTATAATGGGTGTAGTTATCATGGTAATTTTAGTCCTTATGTTGTAATAAGGATAGGCGATAAGATCAAATTTCCAATTGATAACGGACAGGATGTAGACGTTAAAGGTAAAGGATATTTATCAGGATATAAATTGTTTACAACGGAAGAAGTGTTGGTTTACTTAATGGCTCATGAACTGCGTCATTTGTGGCAGGCAAAGCACAGAAGAGGGTATAGATATTATAATTGTAGGGGACAATTTTCGGAAAGGGATGCTGATTGTTATGCCATACATAAATTAAGGGAATGGAGGAGAAATTGAAGAAGAGACAAAAATTGACTAATTGGGGATATTTTGGAATGGGGTTGCGATATGTTGGGGCAACTACTAAGGGTGATTTTATAGAGACAGTTAGCAATGATGGACATGGTAAACAATGGGTTAAAGATCGCATGTCTGACACCGCTAATGAAATAGATTTAAAATTTATAGGTCTTTATCCACGTAAGATCGTGGTGTACAATGACAATAATGGTACGATAGTTTATGTTCTAAATACAATTCACCCAAAGAAATACAAAAGTAAAAAATAATAGAGGATAGGAATTGGAGGAAATATGATTATAAAGTCTCTTTTAGATACAGATTTATACAAGTTTACGATGGGTCAAGTAGTGTTTCATAAGTTTCCTGATGCTATGGTTGAATATACGTTTAAATGCAGGAATGAAGATGTTGATTTAACTCCATATACGAGCGAAATAATAGCAGAAATAGACAATCTTTGTAATTTAAGATTTCAAGATGATGAAATTAAGTATTTAAGAAAATTAGGATGGTTTAAACCAAGTTATTTGGAGTTTTTAAAATTGTTAAAATTAGATTCAAAATGTGTACAAATAACATCGTATCATGGGCAGTTTGGATTAAATATAGTTGGCCCATGGTTAAGTACAATATATTTTGAGGTCCCTGTACTTGCAATTATAAATGAAGTTTATTTTAGAAATAAAGCAGTGCCCGGAGTTGGTCAAGAGAGACTAACAGAAAAGATAGAATTAATAAACCATAAGGCTGATGATAATTTTAAATTTTCTGATTTTGGAACTCGTAGAAGATATTCTTTTGAATGGCAGCATTATATTATAGGAGAACTGTTTAGAAAAACATTACCATATAGATTTACAGGAACAAGCAATGTTTATCTTGCTAAGAAGTACGGCATTTCTCCGATTGGAACGATGGCACACGAATTTATTCAGGCCTGTCAGGCATTTGTGAGAATAAGAGATAGCCAAAAATTCGCATTTCAAACTTGGGCAGATGAATATAGGGGAGATCTTGGAATTGCTTTGTCAGATACGTTGGGAATGGATGCCTTTTTAAATGATTTTGATAAATATTTTGCAAAATTATTTGATGGGGCAAGACATGATAGCGGTGATCCTTTTGTATGGTGTGATAAACTCATAGAACATTATAAGAAATTAAAAATAGACCCAATGACAAAGACTGCTGTATTTAGTGATGGTTTAACATTCCCAAAGGCAATAGAATTGGCAGAGAGATATAAGGGGAAGATAAATACAGCATTTGGAATAGGTACGAATTTAATGAATGACTTTTCGTTTTGTCCTTTAAATATTGTAATTAAAATGGCACAATGTAATGGTTGTTCTGTGGCAAAGATTTCCGATACTCTATCTAAACAAATGTGTAAAGATGAAGATTATTTAAATTATTTAAAGAAGGTGTTCAACATTGAAGATAAATAATAGATATGTTTATGTTTTATTGGATCCTCGTAAGTCGGGTGAATATAGATATGATAAATTTAAATTTGATTATGAGCCTTTTTATGTTGGTAAAGGCACAGGATTGAGAATGAATAAGCATGTTAATATGGCTAAAAAAAGTAATTTTGCTCATCCTAAAAATCAAAAAATTAGAAAAATATTGAATGATGGATTATTTCCAATTTGTGAAAAAGTTATTTGTGGTTTAAATGATAGAAGGGCATATGAAATAGAGATGAATTTAATAAAGATTATAGGTAGAAAAGATCTTGGCTTGGGTGTTCTTTTAAATTTATCCGATGGAGGGGATGGAATTTCTCATTATAAGCATACAGAAAAATCAAAACAAAAAATAAAAGAACATAATTGTAGATATTGGAAAGGAATACCAAAAACTAAAGAAATTAAAAAAAAGATTTCTTTAACAAAAAAAGAAAATTTTAAAAACGGACTATGGAAAGGTTCTATGTTGGGAAAACATCATACAAAATTTACAAAAATGAAAATATCATTAAAAATAGAGGACACAAATGGACGGAGTATCAAAAAAGAAAATTAAGAAAAGTTAGAAGTAGGTATAGTCCTCCCAATGTGAAACAATGGGAAGTTTTTGATCCACAAGATAAAAAATATATAGTCAATGGTTTATATAGATTTTGTAAAAAGCATAGGTTGGGAGTAGGACATATGTATTCAGTCGCAAGTGGAAAACGAAAACATCATAAGGGATGGAGATGTATGAAAATTATTTGAATTATTTGAAAAGTGTGTTTAATATAAAATAGGGGGAACTTAAATGATTAAAGATATAGAAGAGTTGATGGTAAAGATGAATGTGGATATTAGAAATAATATGGATGTTGCTGTGATAGGAATGAGTGGTGGAGCTGATTCAACGTTAGTTGCTATATTATGCACAGAAGCATTGGGAATAAATAATGTATATGGTGTTCATATGCCATATAATGTACATGATAGGCTAACATTCAATTTAAAATCTCGCGATATTTGTGAAAGATTGGGAATACATGAAATTGCTGCAGATATTAGTAATATTGCTGATGAGATAACTAAAGGACTGAGTAGTATTTTTGATAAAAAAGAAATTAATAAAGTTAATCAAGGTAATGCTCGTTCAAGATCAAGAATGTGTATGCTCTATGGTATTGCTTGGGAATTGAATGCTGAGTTAAATAAAAGAGTTAGAGTTGTTGGGACAGGAAATTTATCAGAGGATTATATAGGATATGATACAAAGGGTGGGGATGCTCTTGCAGATATATTTCCGATAGGAGAATTGTTTAAGAGTGAAGTTTATCAGTTGTTGGATTATTTTAGGGATAAGGATGTTATTACGGAGGAAATGATAGACAGGGTTCCGAGTGCCGGATTATGGGAAGGACAAACAGATGAGAAAGAATTGGGATATAGTTATAATGAGATGGAACAATCAATAAAGGAGCATATGACTGGTACTTGTAAACAGCCAATAAATGATATGGTTAAGTTTATAAGTATTAGATATAGAGACAATTCTCATAAACATAAATCTCCACCAGTAATCAAAGTTAGAAAATATTGTGATTAAAGATAAATGTTAAATATAAATAGGAGGATGGAATGAAAGTATTGATTACGGGTGTGTGTGGTTTTGCAGGGAGTCATTTGGTAGATTATATTTTAGATAATGTAGATCCTGATGCCGAAATTTATGGTATAGACTATGTAAATGATTTTTCTCGGATTAAGCATGTTCAAGATGAGATAAAATTAAAAATAGTTGATATTTGCAATAGAGATGAGGTACATAAAACTATTAAAGAAATCCAACCGGACAGAATATTTCATTTGGCTGCATTGATTGCTGTTGACAAATCTTTTATGTATCCTGAGGATTTTATTAAGGTTAATGTATTGGGAACATTGAACGTGCTTGATGCTATAAGGCTTTATTCTCCGCAGAGTGTATTGCTTGTAGCCGGTAGTTCGGAAGAGTATGGCTTAGTGTTAGAAAATGAAGTTCCTATTAAAGAAACAAATCCATTAAGACCTTTGTCTCCTTATGCTGTTTCTAAAATATCAGCAGAATCGTTGGTGTTGCAATATGTCCATAGCTATGGGATCAAGGCTGTTGTTTCAAGGGCATTCAATCATTTTGGGCCAAGGCAGGGTACTGAGGCTGCTATTTCAAATTGGACAAAACAATTGTGCGATCTCTTGAAACGTGGAGAAAAATTATCTATTAATATAGGTAATCTTGATGCTAAAAGAGATTTAACCGATGTTAGGGATATTGTCAGAGCATATTGGTGGTTAAGTGAAAGATTGTGTAAAGATGATATTAATATAATTGGTAATGTAATAAATATTGCATCGGGTAAGACAAAAACAATGAGAGAGTGGCTTGATATGTTAGTAAATGAATTTTTTAATCGTGGTATTACAGGTATTCAGTGTGTTATAGATCAAAGCAGGATGAGACCGAGCGATGTACCTATTTTGTTGGGAAGTTATGAAAAGATAAATTCATTAATTGGTTGGGAGCCAAAAATATCTGATCAACAGAGTGTAAAAGATATGGTTGATTATTTTATGGAGAGATAGTGAAATATGGATATAAAACAAGATATCATAAAACGTCTTGGGCCTGATATTATTGACAATGATAAACCATCACAAGTTGTATATTGGCCTAATGGTAAGATTCGTTATTTTAAATGGTACGATAAATGTGGAAACTATCATAGAGATAAAGATCTCCCTGCCTATGAAGAGTTTTATGAATCAGGCATCATTCTATCTCGTCAATGGTATAAGAATGGTGTACTTGTTAAAAGAGAAGAATATAGAACGGATGGAAGATTAATTGAATATATAGATGATGAAGATTTATTAATGGATTATGTTTAAGATTTTTCTTGACTTTTGTTTAAAAGTGTGATATAATATATACAAATGGGTAATGGCTCTATTGGGCGATGAATATCGGTATAAATCCAATTTGCGAGCATTGAAACGCAATTCCGCTATTCCGACGGTCTGGCGTGTTCTCAGTAGAGCCATAACTTAATTAAAATAGGGGGAGGAAATAATGTTGGTTAATTGTGATTTTCACGGAGATATAGTTGATGAGAGTAAAACTATATCAAAAGAGATAGACGATGGTAGGGTTATTCATATTTGTTATGATTGTCTAAGAACTTTTTTTAAAACTGTTGTGGAAAAAAATCAGGTTAAAAAGAAACGATTTGTTGAATTGAATTTATTGCCGAAGGATATTTACAATAAATTGCAAGAATATGTTATAGGACAAGATGAAGCCAAAAAGATATTATCGGTTGCATCTTATAATCATTATAAAAGGATAAATTCTCATTCTAACATTGAAATTGAAAAGTCCAATATATTAATGTTAGGTCCAACAGGTGTTGGTAAAACATTCCTTCTTAAAACATTGTCTCGTATTTTAAACGTTCCTTTTGCTGTTGCAGATGCCACGAGTTTAACACAATCGGGATATGTGGGTGAAGATGTTGAGAATGTTCTTAAACGGCTTTATACAGCCTCTAATGGAGATATGGAGTTGGCTGAGCAGGGTATTGTATATATTGATGAAGTGGACAAGATAGCAAGTTCCGGGCCAAGCAGGCATTTTGGTAGGGATCCATCGGGTGAAGGAGTTCAACAGGCTTTATTAAAAATGCTTGAAGGTTCAATTGTTGAAATTCCAAAAGAGGGGGTAAAAAAATCATATTCTGTTGAAACTATGATGATGGATACAAAAAATATTTTGTTTGTTTGTGGTGGTTCATTTGAGGGCATAGAAGAAATTATTAAGAAACGCGTGCAGAAAAATGGTATTTTGGGATTTACATCCGAGTTTAAAAAAGAATTGTCTAAAGATGATTTATATCAGAAAGTGTCCTATGAAGATTTTAAAGAGTTTGGGATGATTCCTGAGTTTTTGGGCAGGCTACCCATTACATTATCTTTGCATTCATTGAGCAGGGAAGATCTTGTAAAGATTCTAACTGAGCCTAAGAATTCCCTTGTAAGTCAATATATTGAAATATTTAAAATGGCAGGCATTGTTTTAACATTTGAAAAAGATTCTATTGATGCAATTGCAACAGAAGCGATTAAAAGAGAGACCGGAGCAAGGAGTTTGCGTAGTATTATGGAAAAGATATTGCTTGCTCCTATGTTTGATATTGGAAATAAGCAGTCATCTATTAAGATTACAAAAGATATGGTAATTGAGGCTTGTAATCCGATAATAATAATAGAAAAAACAGCATAGCACTTGACAAATGACATATTATGTGCTATAATATGTGTGTAAGAAATAGGGAGAATGTTTATATGATGCATTGTAGAATTAAATCTTGTCATAAATCCAATGATGGTACATTAAAGCCCAATAAAAAAGAAGTTTGTGATGAGTGTTTATCTATTCAAATTTTATGCCCTTGTGGTTGCAATCAATTACGTTCAAAATATACTAAGATGGGTTATGAATGTAAATATATAAAAGGACATGATAAGATTGGTAAACACCCATCAGAAGAACACAATAGAAAAAATTCAAAATCACATAAGGGTAAGATTCGCACAGAGGAATCAAAACGAAAACAATCAGAATCTTTGATGGGACATTCTCTCACAGAAGAAACAAGACAAAAAATATCAAAATCTCAATGTGGTGAAAAAAATCATAATTATGGTAAATCTCATACAGAAGAATGGAAAAAGAAAAAATCAGAATCGCAAAAGGGTGAAAAGAATTGTAATTGGCATAAACATCCATCAGAAGAAACAAGAATAAAACAATCAGAATCTCATGTGGGTAAACATCCATCAGAAGAAACAATACGAAAACATTCAGAATTAAGTAAAGGTGAAAAAAATGGTAATTGGAAGGGTGGTATAACACCCGTTATACAATTGATAAGAAATTCTTTAAAATATGATCAATGGCGTACAGATATTTTTAAGAAAGATGGATACACGTGTCAAGAGTGTGGGGATGATAGTGGTGGTAATTTAAATGCACACCACAATAAGAGATCTTTTTCAAGTTTCATGAAAGAGATAAAAGGCAATCTATCTCTATTCGATCTCTATACAGCAGCAATGATGTATGAACCATTGTGGGATGTTAACAATGGAATAACACTGTGTGAAGATTGTCATAGAAAGAAACATAAAAAAAGAGTAATAAGATAGGATGGGGATGCATGGATATAAAGCAAGATATTATAAAACGTCTTGGGCCTGATATTGCCGATAACGACAAACCAACAGAAATGAAATTTTGGCAGAATGGTAGCCTTTATTATCGTCATTGGCGTAATCAAAAAGGTGATTTTCACCGTGATAATGATTTGCCTGCATATGAGCATTATTGGCCGAACGGAAATATTAAAACTCTTAAATGGTATAGAAACGGTAGATTGATTAAGAAAAAGAGATATGGTAAAACAGGTAAAGAACTTTTTTCAAAGAAAGATTTTAAAGAATTTGTGGTATTAAATTATAAAACCGGTAAGGAAATATAGAGACAAAAATAGGGGGAGAGAGATATGGAAAAAGATGATTTGAAACACATGATTGAAACGACAGTTCCTTTTATATATGTCGTGGCTCCTGATATGGAATTGTTTATGGATGAGTTTGACACAAAGTATGGTAATGATAAAGAGAAAAAAAATGTATGGGAATGGTCATTGGGAACAGGTTTACGTTTAAGGGGAACAAAAGAAGTTTCTCCTACCACACAAGGATTTGTTCCTGCGTTAAAAGAAATTGAAAAAAAGATAGGTCAGCAAGAGAAAACAATATTGATAATTCGTGATGTTCCACAATTATGTGGATCTTCGGCAGCAAGACCTCAGCCTGATTTGATGGCAATGTCTACCATGCAGGAAATGTGGCGAAAAACCAAGATTATCTTTATGTTTGTGCATACGTGTAATATTTTACCACCTGATTGGCAGAGAACTTTTATGCTTATTGAGTGGCCATTGCCTTCAAAAGAAGAATTGGAGGATATGTATCGTAAAATAGAAGATGGGTGTGTATCTATAAAGAAAAAATTCAAGGTTTTATCGGAAGATGAAATGCACGATGTAATTAGTGCATCCCAAGGCTTAACTAAGACAGAAGTTTCTTCTTCTGCAGGTTTGAGTTTAAATAAATATGGTAATGTAAACGTTGAAATGTTGAGGGATATTAAAAAACAAATTATTTATAAGACAGGTTTTCTTGACTATGTGGGAATTCCTGAGAATATGGATAATGTTGGTGGAATGGATGATCTTAAATTTTGGCTTAAAAGTAGAAAGAATATATTTACATCTGAGGCTGAAAAATTTGGATTGGACAAGCCTAAAGGGTTGATGCTTGTAGGTATTCCCGGTGTTGGAAAGAGTTTGGCTTGTAAGGCAATGGCAAGTATATGGGGTTTGCCTATGATAAGATTAGATATAGGAAAGTTGTTTAGTTCAACCGTAGGTAGTTCAGAAAGTAATACTCGTAATGTGTTGGCAACAATTGAGGCAATTGCTCCTTGTGTGCTTTTTATAGATGAAATGGAAAAAGGTTTATCCGGAGTACAGTCAAGTAATTTTTCTGATGGTGGAACGTCTGCAAGAGTTGTCGGAACATTCTTGTCTTGGATGCAGGATAAAAAATCAGATGTTATTTTAGTTGCAACTGCAAATAATATTTCATTATTGCCCCCTGAGTTAAAAAGAAGCGGTAGATGGGATGGAATATTTTTTGTAGATCTTCCTGATGAAATTGAGCGTATGGCTATATTTGCAATTCATTTAATTAAAAGAAAAAGAGATCCCAAGAAATATAATCTTGAACAGTTAATGCAGGCTACAAATAATTTTACAGGAGCCGAAATTGAGCAGGTTGTAAAGACTGCATTGGTTATGGCTTTTTATGAAAAGAAAGAATTGGATGATACTCATTTGATTAAGGCTGTTAGGGATACTGTTCCTATATATGAAACAGCAAGAGAAGATATAGAATTTTTACGTGATTGGGTACACATTAATAAAGATGGCCAAGGTACAAGAGCAATGCTTGCAAAAAGAAAAGTAGTGTAAAAAGTTTTTAAATAAAAAGGAGGTATTATGAGTTATGTAGCAAAGGTAGAGACGGAGATTAGGGATTTGGATTGTTTGAAGAGCATCTTGACAGAAATGGGCCACGAGGTTAAAGAGGGTGGGACTATTAGAGAGCACAATGATGTGCAAGAGGTGGACATTAATTGTGGTAGTTTTGGTTTTAAAAAGAATAGTCAAGGGCTTTATGTGTGTTATGGCAGAACAAGTTCCGATGCTTATAAGTTTTTAAGGGAATATGCTCATAGAATGGTTTACAGCATTGCGGAAAATATGAGTGGTGTAATACAAAGGGATGACAATATCAATGAAGACATTCTTATGGAGATTGAAGTAGGATAAAAAAGGGGAGGTTAGTATGGCGATTGTAAAAATAAGGATAGATAGAATGGGGAAAGTGGATATATCTTTACCTGAGGGTCAGAATCTTGGGAAGTCTTGTAAGGGTATTGTTGAACAGATACAGGGAGCATTGGGTTCGGCTGTTAAAATGGATGCCAATAGGGATTATAGTTATGAACAGCCGGTGGATGAGGTTGTAACTGATCATATATGTTAGTTGAAAAATAGGCGGTTAAAGGCTTTTGTTAGGGTTATCATAATACAGCAGTATGCTATTATGGTATTTCGTTCCGCTAATTATACTGCCAAGAGTCTTACCGTTTTATAAACAGGGGGATATATGTCTAAAATTTTTGTGCACATAAGAAAAAATGGTAATATTGAACTTGGGTGGGGATGTGATAAGATTATAAAACAAATGGGGAAGATTGGTAATGTAAAAAAAGCAAAAAGTCCTGCGGTCTGTTCTGTTAGTGATGCATTTAAAGAAATGAAAATGAGAGAAAAATGTAAGAAATTTAAGAAGAAATAAAAGGATTTTTTATGGATATGAAAGATGAGATAATTAAAAAACTTGGAGAAGACGATATTTCTGATTTGCCAAGGGTATATACTACATCCTATATTCAATGGCCATTTAGTACAATAATGGATGGTGGTATTCCTTTTAGATCTTCTTTTACATTTGATATGTTTTTGGAGGTGTGGACATTTTTATTTTGTCGAAAAGGATCATATAAGGCACAGATTACAAAACACGGGAAAGATCCCTTGTTCGATTATTATTATGTAAGTATTATTTATAGGATAGCAGATGATAATCCTTATTCCAAAAATTTTAATTGGTATATTGCCCATATTTATATTCCAATACCGGATGTTGAGCAAACTATAATGAGTAAAATATTGAAAGGTTCAAAAGATGATACCACTTATTTTATTTCAAATAAAGAGGCTGAAATAATGAGTCATGACTGGACTGTTTTGCAAGATTCAAAACAAATGGGCGCTGTTATGCCTAATGTTAGATAAAGGAAGGAATAATGGATACAGGAAATAAAAATATAATATATGAAGTTTTGTCGGGCTCACATTCGTATGGAACTGCTACTCTTACATCTGATAGAGATATAAGAGGAGTGTGGCTACCGACATTAGAAGAACATTTATGTCTTATTACTCCAAAAGAATTAAGAGATAGTGTTGAAGATGCTGTATATTACCCTATAAAGGATTTTTTTAAATTAGCGTCAGAATGTAATCCAAATATTCTTGAAATACTTTATATTTCAGATCCTTGTATTTTACGTATGGATTATCGTGGTAAAATTATTAGGAATAATCGTGCATTATTTTTAGGGGCTGAGCAGATTTATAGGTGTTTTAGGGGGTATGCCCAAGGAGAGTTTTTGGCGATTAGTACGGTTAATAAAAAGACAGGAGCAAAAAGAAAAGAATTAATTGAAAAATATGGTTGGTTAAGCAAAAATGCTCTTAATATGGTTAGATTAATGGAAGAGGGTATTGAATATCTAAGAGATGGGGAAATTGTGCTTCCAAGAAAAAATGCTGACTATTTGCTTAAAATTAAGAACTATGAAGTTGAATATGAAGATATTGTTAAGAGATATAACGAATTAAATAGAGAATTAAATGATGCTTATAATAATACAAAGTTGCAAAAAGAAGTTGATTTGGATGTAATCAATAAATTATTGGTACAGATTATAAAAGGATAGTAAAAAATAAAAGATTAAGGGAGGAATAATGTTTTTTGGAGCAATATGTGGGTATTTGGTGGCAGACGCTGAATTGCAGTTTACGGCAAAGCAGACGCCTGTGGTAAAGTTTTCTCTTGGGGTTTCGGATTATTTTGCAGGTAAAGATGTCAACATGTTTGTCGATGTTGTTTCTTATGCACGAGCAGATGCATTGTCAAAGATTCTAAAGAAAGGTATGCTTGTAATGGTTGGAGGAAGGTATCGTTGTGATTCATATAAAAATAATAAAGGAATGTATAAACGACAATCTCAGTTGGAAGCCAGTTCTATTCAAATATTATCATCTAAGAAGAGCGAAGGATCTGCAAGTTCTGCTGATAATTCTAATACAAAACAAAGTGTAGATGAGAATTGTGATCACTCTAACGATTTTGAAGTTCCGGAAGAGTAATATAGTAATATAAAGGAGTAATTGATGAGTGAAGATATTTTAGTTGTTTTTAAAGAAGAACTGGGATTGATTAAGGATGATGTAATTCGTAGCAATGTAGAAAGGATATTTAAAGCCTATGAAGAACAATTATTAGTTCAACCATCATCTTTGTCAGGGAAATATCATGAGCAGGACAGGGATATTATAACTCACTTAAAGAGAACAGTATGGTTTGCTCATGAGTTGGCAAGAGAATTTAAAATTACAGGGGATGACTATAATATTTTAATTGCAGCATCTTTAATGCACGATATTGGGATGTTGGATATTACAATGCAGGGGGTAGTAGATTCTCCGGATTGGAAATACTACAAAGAAACTGATTTTTCAAGAAAGTTGAATGGTTCTTTTGAGTTGCATCCCATTTATGGTAGTATAATTGTCGGTCAGAAACCTTTTAAGCATTCAAGGCGTATTCAGGATCTAATAGAAGTACATATGTCTCATTGGCAGGCTGATAGATGTCCTTTGCCTGAGAACTTGCTTGAGTATTGTATTTGTATATCAGATTATTTTGCTTCCAGAAATATTGTGGTTAATGATACGAGATATTGTTAGTTTAATGGGGAGATATAGTGGATATAATTCAAACAATAATTAATCGTTGGTCTGAGGGCAAGATAAAAGAAGATGATCCTAATATAGCAATTGCAATAGTTTTAGCAGAAAGAAAAGCCCGAGTTGAGATTATTAAACTTGAAATTGATTTAAGAGCAAGTGGTAGTTATATACTTGATTGGCATGTATTTAATAAGTATACAGATATTCCGAATTTGGCTGAAATTTTTGGTTGTAAAGTTACTGTTAGGAGCGGAAATGAAAAAGAATTTGTTCATTTAATAAATGATATTGAAGTTGGATTTTGTGAGGTACATGCTGAAAGTGAAAGAATTCAGGAAGAAAGATTAAAAATGATATGTGATAGAATTTGATATAGGAGTATATAATGGATCAAGAAAAGTGGAATAGATATTTAAAGTTAATGCCCAAGGAAATGGCAGACAGGGATCGTGGAACAGAAGATCTTTCTTTGCCTCTTGGAAAGGGTAATTTAGATTATTTAAATGACTGTAAAATAATTTTGGATATTGGTTGTGGAACGGGTGTAGCCATGAATGAATTGCATAATCAAGATAAAATTGTGTTTGGTATAACCATAAACGAAGTGGAAAAGAAGAAAGCGATTGAGAAATATGGCGAATGGATTGGTGGATCAATAGTAATTGGAGATGTTCATGAATTACCTTGGGCAAGTAATATGTTTGATGGTGTTATAATGTGGGAGATTTTAGAGCATACAATTTCTCCACTAATAGCCTTATATGAAGCAAATAGAGTGCTGAAAGTGGGGGGTAAGTTAGTTTTAATGATTCCACATGAATGTTATATAGGAATTCCCGATCATGTTATTGTGACTAATCATGCACAAACAAGGGCATTATTGAATAAATCCGGTTTTTCTGTGGATGCATTGTGGGATATGACGGGAAGTTCAGGAAGGTATTGGTGTAAAAAGGTGTGTGATGTTGGCCCTGTTGCCGATGTTATACAAAAAGTATTAAAGGGTGATATAAAATGAAAAAGGGCGATTCTGTCTATGTCCTAAGATATAAAACAATGGAAGCGGCTAAAGGTGAAGTTTTTGAAATGGCATCTTTTCTGCCTGAGATTCTCGGTAGAAAAGAAACTATCAGGATTAAATTTCCTGATGGTAAATTAGAATGGTATTCTCCCGATGAGGTGCAGACAGAACAGGAGTTTAATGATGCATTGGAAAAAGAGATAAACAGAATGAAAGATTATATGAAAGAAATAAAATAAATAGGGAGGTTGTGTGGATAAAAAAAGTGCTGTACTATTTCTAAATTTTAATAGAGTTGAGTATACAAAGACCGTATTATGGAATTATTTGCAAAACACTACAAATCCTCATGTACTTGAAATTGTAGATAATGGATCAATGGACGGAACTGCTGAATTTTTAAAGTATTTACAGGAAAGTTCTTTTCTTGAAAGAGAATATCCTTACATAGAAGTTCATTACACTTTTTATGATAAGAACGAACTGTATGCGAGGCCTGTGAATGAATTTTGGCAGAAATATATGGATAGAGAGGATATTCAATATTATGGTAGAGTGTTAAACGATATCATAGTGGAAAAAGAATGGTTAAAAGAATATGAGGATATAATGGATGCTATACCTAAGACAGGATTAATTATGACTGCTGATGGTAAACCATTTTTTGATAATGTGGTTAAAATGGATCCTGCGAGAGTTTTAACTGAAAATGGAAAGACAATACTTATTTGTAATAAACAAGGTCACGGATTTAATGGACATAGTCAGTTAATGCGTAAGTCTGCGATCAAAGATGTTGGATTTATGGATACTCGTGGTATAATGGCTCCTGTGTTTTGGTACGGATCTTTACAGCAAGCAGGTTGGATTGTATGTAACCATCCTTCGTTTGAAAATAAAATGCTTGATATAAATCCAATATTGGGATTGGAGGGAACAAATAAATATAAAACATATGCCAAATATATGAATGCTCATAAAATGGGGAAGTTATTTAATCCAAGCCCAAATATGTATGATGGTGTTCCCATATGTGGTGGCAAGTTGCCAGAAGATAATGAGTTGAAGGATGCATCTCCTGGAGTAATGAGATGAGAAAAGTAAATAAAATTTCTGAAAAATGGTCAAAAGTTGCAATGTCGTGGCTCGGCAATAAGAATGGAATGCATTGTCATTGGTGTAAACATAAACAATCGTTTGATGGAGAAGTGAGGTGTGATAATAAGAAGAGCAAGTTTTGTGATGGGAGTAGAATAAGATCTTGGGATGGTTTGGCTTGCGCCGAAGAATGTGGTTTTTTTGAGTTAGAAAAATGGTATACAGATGATAAGAATTTTGATAAATATTTTAAAAAGGGAGATAAGGAACTATGAAGAGTAAATCATTGATCGGTGTTGAGGGAGTTGGATTTTTAATGGAGAGGCTTACTATTGAGATATTAAAGGTTAGAGATTTTGAACATTTTAAAGTAGATGAGCACAAGAAAAGTAATCCTGATCTTAAAAAAATTGCCGAATGGGATAAATCAAGTAGGGCCGCAAATGAGAATAAGGCTAAATTGGTTAGTGCTATTGATGAAAAGTTAGAGGCATTAGCAAAAACCGGTAAATATGAGTATTTGAAAAATGTTAGGACTTTTAGTCTAACTAAGGGGGATAAATGAGTAAAATAGTATTAAGGCCTGCTGTAAAAAGATTTGCAGAGAAGATGGAGCAAGTGTTAAGATTGCATGATGGACATAAAAGTGGTTGGGATGACAGTTTAAATGATATGTCTTTTCTTGAAAAGAAACTTGATGAAGAATATCTCGAATGGAGAAATATAGAGGGAGAGAAAAGTGATAAATTTTTGTTGGAGTTGGTAGATATTTCTAACATATGTATGATGCTTTTTTCAAGATATGGCAAATGGAGCAAAAAATATTTAAAATAAAAATGGAGGTAAAATGCTCGAAGTAAATATGAAGGCATATAAAAGAAAGAGAAATTGGGATAGAATTGCTACATTGCTTGGATTGTTGATTATGTTCTTAGGTTTGATAACGATTATTTTCTTTTCATTGATGTGGGCAGGGTACGGTGGTATAAAGATGTTAGTAGATTCTGTTCAGCAACATCCAATGTTAAGCAGTGGAATTGCATTTGGAATTGTTAGAATTTTTCTTGTTCCAATTTTATTTTGGGTGGGTGTTATTATTACAATCGTAGGCTTTGGTTTTACTGTTTCTATTAATAAAAGTTAAGATAATTTGACAAATGATAATTTGTATGCTATACTATAATTGTTTGAAAGAAAGGAGAATAAATGCCGTATACATTTCCAAAAGTTTCTATTTGTGCTGTGGAACACGTACTGCGTGAAGATTTTTATAAGTTTATTTCCGATATTCCAAAATATACTAAAAATCCCTATGAGATCGTTATTTCTGATAATAGCGAAGATGGTTCAATATCTAAATATCTTAACAGTCTAAAAAATGATAAAATTAAAGTAATAACTAACAGAGCAAATATTGGTTTGGGCAAAGGTATGAATTTGGCAATGAAAAAAGCCCAATGTGAATATATATTAAGATGTGATACGGATATTGACATAAAAGAAGAATGGGATCAAAAATTAATTGAATGCTATGAAAAGCATTCAGAAAATGTTGGTATTGTTGGTACTTATAGCTATGCTCACGGTAATCAGATCGATATGGGTGATTATATAAATACGGATATTTTGATTACCTATTGTATGTTAATCCCACGCAAGACAATTGATTATATGAATAATTTTTATTCTATAATGAATGATGATTCAATATCTACAGGAGAATATTTAAATGGTGGTGGAGGATACGCCGATCCTAATTATTTTTATGGATTTGAAGATTTTGATTATTCTCTTGCTGTTAGGTGGTCAGGAAAAGATCTTGCCATGATCAAAGATGTTGTGGCTATACATAAAGAGGCAAGTAATAAGGCCGGATGGAATCCCAATAGAGATGCTTGGGCTAATAAGTCGGCTAATTATTTTAGGGCCAAATGGTCAAGATTGTGTAATTTTTGGGATGTAGATAAGACTTATGGATTAAAAACCGGAATTAATGGTTGGGCAACGTTATGGGGAACAATACCTATAAATACGGGGTTTATGAAGATTTATATGAAGTGGTTGTATGGTAGAGACATTAATGCGTATAAAAAGACTATTGAACAATTGAAAACAACGAATGATTGGTGTGTGTATGATATTTTTCCGGAATTTCATAGAGGAGGAGTGTAATGATTGCAGGTAAGAATATAGGGATTATTGGCAAAGGAATTGTCGGGAATGCTGTCGAGTATGGGTTTAAGAAGTTTTGTGATATAAAATATTATGATAAGTTTCAGGAATCTGACACTCTTGAAAGTGTGGTAAAGTTTGCTGAACATATTTTTGTGTGTCTACCTACTCTGTATAAAGATAATAAGATTGATCTATCTATTATAGATGAGAATATGGAGGAAATTTCATATTATGCTAAAAGTACGGATAAGATTATTACAATTAAGTCAACAGTTGTTCCTGGCACAACACGCAATTATTCTAAAAAATATCCTGATTGTAATTTTTGTTTTAATCCTGAGTTTTTAACTGAGGCCAATTATTTGGAAGATTTTGTGAATACGGATAGGGTAGTGGTAGGATCAGATAATGATAGAGTGAGAATTAGAGTTATGGATTTATATAGAATGCATGGGTTTTCAAAGACTCCCATATTTGGTACTGATCTAACTACGGCTGAAATGGTAAAATATATGGCTAACTGTTTTTTGTCTACAAAGGTTATTTTTGCAAATGAGATGTATGCTTTGTGTGAGAAATTGGGAATTAAATATGAAGAAGTTAAAAAAATGGTGGTAGCAGACAAAAGAATACATGATTCACATTTAGACGTAACTACATCTAAGGGATATGGTGGAAAATGTTTTTATAAGGACATGGTTGCTCTTATGGGTTTATATAAAGATCTTGATTTGGATTACAGTTTACTGAAATCTGTGCATGAAAAAAATCTTAAAATAAGGAAAAATCATGATTGGGAAGAAATACCCTTTGTTTCTGGGGATATGGAGAAAAAATGAATAATAAATATTATATTGAAGTAAAGCATCCCTTATTGAGAGCAGGCTTGAAAATAAAAACAGAGGCTTCTGAAAAGTATGTAGTTGATGTGGTTAATAAATTAATGGAAATAGTAAGAAAGATAAATGAGCCGAAAGAATTGGAGAAAAAATGAAGTGTGGGAAATTAAAAGATTTTGTTATTAGATGTTTTAGAAAGTTGATAATGAAGAATAATAGTTTATTGTATAGGATCAATGGTAATAGTATAACTTGCAATGTTTGTGGAATGACAAGTTATAATCCAAATGATATTAAATATAAGTATTGTGGTAATTGTCATGAATTTTTAGAAGAAATAAAAATAGGAGGCTTAGAGTGAAAATTTTAATTACCGGTGGAGCAGGATTTGTTGGTGCAAATTTGGCGACTTATTTTCAAGAAAAAGGCAATGATGTTATTGTAATGGATAATTTAGTGAGGAGAGGTGGGGAATTTAACTTGCCTGATTTTAAGAAGCGTAATATTACATTTATACATGGGGATATTAGGTGTATGGAAGATTTTAATAAATTACCTCACAATATAGATGTGATTTGTGAGTGTTCTGCTCAACCATCGGCAACGTTAGGATATGGTAATCCGGTGTATGATCTTGCTAATAATACTATTCCCGGGGTTATGAATGTGTTGGAATTTTGTCGTAAGCACGGAAGTGCTTTAATATTTTGGTCGACTAATAAAACCTTTTCAGGTGATAGGATCAATGCTTTCCCAAGAAAAGAATTGGCGACAAGGTGGGTGTGGGATGAAGCAATGACGTCAGATATTGTGGCAGGATTTAATCCTGATTATGGATTTTCAAATGAATTTAGTGTTGATGGTGGGCAGCATAGTATATATGGATTATCAAAGATTATGTCTGATTTAATGTGTCAAGAGTATTATGATGCGTTTGGAGTAAAGACGGTTGTTAATAGATGGAGTTGTCTTGCAGGCCCAAGGCAATGGGGCATATCGGATCAGGGATGGGTTGCATGGTGGGCGATAGCATTTCAGTTGCAATTACCATTAAAGTATATTGGATGGAATGGTAAACAAGTTAGAGATGTGTTATTTATTGATGATATTTGTAATCTTGTTGATTTGGAAATTCAAAATATAGATAAGTGCGCAGGGCAGGTATTTAACGCGGGGGGAGGGGCAAAGAATACGTTATCACTAATAGAAGCCACAAATTTGTTAAAAGATAAATTTGGGATTAATAAAAAAGTGGAATATGAGCCACAACACAGGAAAGCCGATCACTGCATATATATTTCAGACAATAGGAAGATTGAACAATATACAGGATGGAAACCACGTGTTGGAATCGATTTAGGTTATGATCAGATTATTGAGTGGGTAGAAAAGAATGAAAATAAATTGAGAGAGTTATATTTATAAGGGGGAGGATAGTATGAAAAGTAAAAATGAGCCTTGTACTTGTGGAAATAACAGATGGAAAACGGTTAAAAAAGGTTTAAAGTGGCAATGTAGGAAATGTGGTAGTATAAGAGATAAAAAATGAGGTGAATATGGGTATTCTTTGTAAAGAATGTCTTGAAAGGTTGGAAGGCGTAAAAGAAGAAATTAAAAATCTTGTAATAAATCAATTTAAAGATCTTCCCTTGCTAAATTGTATTATTATGCAGAGTAATAACCTTGATGTATATATTGAGGTACTTACAAATGAAGAGGATTATGATGCTGTATTTAGTACAAAAATTTCAGATAGAGAAATTTTAGTAGAGAAAGCATTGTGGGATAAATTTCCAGAAATAAATCTTTATTTAAATTCCTCTGTTTGTGAAGATTGGTGTAAATATGATAAAGAAAGAGAAATAATATTTGAAGTAAATGAAAAAAGAGGAGTAAATAATGTTGGAGAAAAAAAATAAATATTCATTAGGTGCTTTAAAAGACAAAATAGATAATAGAGATTACAAGATAGCAGATTATTTTGTTAAAGATATTTTGCAAATTCCATCATTGATAGATTATACATCTCAAATGCAGTCAGTAAGAGATCAGGGGCAAAAAGGATCTTGTGTAGCATTTGCACTGTCCGCAATTAAAGAATATGAAGAGAAGATTGATATTAAGGAAAATTTGATTTTTTCGCCTGATTGGATATATCTTCAAAGGCCTGATCTTGGTATTGACGGAATGTACCCAAGGGATGCAATGGATTTTCTTGTTAGTAATGGAGATTGTTTGGAATTAAGTTTGCCATATAGTTTAAGTAATGCTTCAAGGATAACACAAGAAAAGATAAAAATATTAAAAGATGAAGCATATAATTATAGAATAAGTGCATATGCGAGAATAAATAATGTGGATGAGTTAAAGCAATCCATATATGAACACGGACCTGCTTTTATTGCTGTGGCTCTTTATGATAGTTTTTTTAATACAAATAGTGATGGTCTTGTTCCATTACCCGATACTTCAAAAGAAGGTTGTGTTGGGGGGCATGCTTTGACAGTGGTTGGGTATGATGATAGTAAAAATTTATTTAAAGTAAAGAATAGTTGGGGAACTTCATTTGGTGATAAAGGATATTGTTATCTTAGTTATGACTATATATCTTTATATGCTTATGATATGTGGAATCTTGTGGATACCAAGTCTAAGAATATAAAATCTAATTGGTTTTTAAATATGTGGAATAATATTATCGAGTGGTTTAAAGAAAAGAATCATTTAATTTGGTTTATAATTGTTGGTTTAATGACAATAATAATATGTTTTTTAACGAGGAGGTAAAATGAAAAAATATAAAAGGGGGAAACTTCCATTGTAATCACTATTGGATATATTGTAATGAACCAATAATATTAGATGGAAAGAAGTGTGCTTTAAATTGTTATAAAGTTTGTAAGCATTGTCATTATCAAGAGTTTATTGGTAGGAGATGGTTTCCGAGATATAGAACGAGATAAAGGGGGAATAAATTATATGACAGAAGAAAAAGATGGTGGTAAGAGTAAGGTATTAGATATTGCGATTGCCGAGATAGAGAAACAGTTTGGAAAAGGTTCAATAATGAAGTTGGGTGATAATCGTGTGGCACACGTAGAGGCAATTCCTACGGGAGCATTAACGCTCGATGTGGCTCTTGGTATTGGTGGTGTTCCACGTGGCAGGGTTGTAGAGATATTTGGTCCCGATGCTTCAGGCAAGACGACACTAACTTTGCATATTATTGCTGAGGCTCAAAAGTTGGGAGGCTCTGTGGCATTTATAGATGTAGAACACGCCCTTGACCCCTCCTATGCCCAAAAACTTGGAGTTAATATCGATGATCTCCTTGTTTCTCAGCCCGATTCCGCCGAACAGGCATTGGAAATTGTAGAGACTCTTGTAAATAGCGGAGCCGTAGATGTTGTAGTATTAGATTCGGTTGCAGCACTTGTGCCAAGGGCAGAAATTGAAGGAGAAATGGGTGATCAACAGATGGCCTTGCAGGCAAGGTTGATGTCTCAGGCTTTGAGAAAATTAACATCTTCTATAAGTAAAACAAAAACTTGTATGATATTTATTAATCAATTAAGAGAGAAAGTCGGTATGATGTTTGGTAATCCGGAAGTAACTCCCGGTGGCAGGGCTTTAAAGTTCTATGCATCGGTAAGATTGGATATTAGAAGAGTGGAAGCAATTAAAAATGGAGATATTGAAATAGGTAATAGGGTTAAAATGACAGTAAAGAAAAATAAAGTTGCTCCCCCTTTCAGAAAAGCGGAATTCGATATTATTTATGGGCAGGGCATATCAAAAGAGGGTTGTATTTTGGATTTAGGGACAGAGCAGGGTATAATAGAAAAGAGTGGATCATGGCTTGCATATAATGGGCAAAAGATCGGACAAGGACAAGAAAATGCAAGAGCATATTTAAAAGAGAATAAAGATATATGCAAAGAAATTGAGGCAAAGATAAGAACGAAATTGGGGTTAAAATAAAAGGGGGATGTTATGTTCGATTTAAAAGAAATGATTGCTGTTTATTTGATTATTATTGGTATAGTATTTGGAATATGTTTTGGTATCATAGTTGATAAACAAAAATGTTTAAGAATGGCTGAATTGGGATATGAGCAAGGAATGTTGGCGGGTAATGGTTATCCTGTATGGATAAAGAAATAGGGTGATAAAAGGATAAACAATGAGAAGAATGGAAGAATTTAAAAAGTTTGTAAAGATAATAGAATTAGCAGACGAAGCCCACGAAAAAGCAATGAAGCCCATTATTAAGAGATGTGATAGAATAGTTGGTAATGCAGAAAGATGTTATAGAGATTTTAGGGGCGAGTTAGATAGTACTTTGTATGAGCCTGTTAGACCTCTTTCTTCCAATGAGTTTCATTACAGACTATACTGTATCAATGCGGAAAGGTTGTTAAAGACATACAAAGAAGAGTATAAAAATGCACTAAATGAAGCAAAAGAGCAATATAAAGAAGATATAAAAGTGGTGAAGGCTTATAAAAAGTATGTTTTACCTTATTTGTCTGTTAAAAAATATCATAGTGGAGTATAGAAATGTATGATAAAGAATATTATTTAGAAAAAAAGAAACGTGAGGATTTTTTTAGGAACTATATTGGTAAATCTGAGGCTATACGTGCTATAGTGGTTAAAGATGCTGGACCTTTTTGTAATTTAACATTATCTGATATAGATGAATTCGGATTAGTTTTTAAAGAAAACCGTACAATAGAAGGACAAGAAAATACGGAAGAGAATAAGATTGAGGTTATACGTGTACCTGTTATGAACATTACAATGTGGAAAGTATGAATAAGGGGAAAGGATGAGCCGAATTAATCTTGGTTGTGGGGAAGATTTATTGAAAGATGGCGTCAATGTAGACTTGTATAATTCCAAGGCAGATCTTAAACATGATTTGAGATTGCCGTTGCCTTTTCCTGATAATTCAGTTGATTGGATGCAGGCTCTTAATATTGTAGAGCATTTTAGTCGTCGTGAGTGGGATGTAATTCGGAAAGATTGGTATAGAGTGCTTAAGTATGGTGGATATTTATGGATCAAAATTCCGGATTTTTTTGCTTGTGCGAAAGAGTTTATAAGAAAACGTGAGTTGGGTGAATGGGATAGTCAAAAAGTTATGTCTATTTTTGGTGGGCAACAGGATGAAGGTCAATTTCATAAGCAGGGTTTTGATGCTAAAAAGATTTCAGAATCTTTGGAAGAGGTAGGATTTAAAGTTATGAAATGTGTTGAAAAAGATTTTGGCATAGACATAGAGGTAACAAAATGAAAGTATCTGTTTTTGCTGCTGTTTGTAAAACATTGGACATACAAGGTTTTAAAGAATTTGTAGAGAGTGTTGAGAGTCATACCTTACCACCTTATGAATTTATTATTATAGATAATGGTGCTTCTCCTGAAATTTCGTTATATTTAGATAAGTGGCGGTTGCAGGACAATAGTTTGGGTATTGATAGGAAGCGGATTATAAATAAAGAGAATTTAGGTGTTAATGTGGCAAATCATCAGGGTTTATTGGCTTGTACTACGGATTATATATTTAGATTAGATTCTGATGTGGTTATTAAGACAGATGATTGGACATCTAAGATGTTGAGATATAGTGTAGAGTATCCTGAGGTTGGGATGGTCTGTGCAATGGGCAATGCAGGGCAGTCTTATAGGGTACAACGCACGAATTATAAAGAAGTGGATATTATGATGGGGTGGTGTCAATATGTTCATAGAAAGGTTATAAATCGTGTTTCTGAGTATTTTGCCGGTCGTAAAGAGGAATTAACACACAAGATAGCAGTTATGAGATCAATTACGGCTAATCCTGAGAAATTAAGGCATTTGGCCGATTTTGAGAGACACATTATAACCCCGGGTATGTTTTGGGATCCGGGGTATTTTTATGGTACAGAGGATTTTGAATTGAGTTTACTATGTAGATTGGTTGGTTATAGAATAGCAATTGCAGAAGGTGTTGAAGTTGAACATAAGAATGCTTCTATGGGATCTAATTTTATTGATTCTCGCAAGATCCTAACACACGATGCTTTTAATTATTTTAGATTAAAATGGGAGATCCTGTTAGATTTTTTTGATTGGAAGGGACAATGGGAGCCATGGGATAGTTTGCCTCCAAATCAGGAATTTCAAAATGAATGGAGAAAACAAAATGAGGGTAAGAAAAATGCTTAAAAAAGATAACTCAAACGATAATCCAATGCAGAAACTAACAACCATATGTGATAAGTGTTTTTTTAAAAAGTGTTGGAAATGTTTTATGTCAAGCCACATAGATTTTGGTTTTTATCCTGCCAATCAAAATCCCACTGATTCATCTAAGTATGATGAGAAATGGTTTAATGATTATAAGTGGTGGCCATTTAATAATACATTAGAAGCAAAACAGATAACGGAGGGTAGGCATCCTACTATTATAAAGAATATTGTGGGAGAAAATAAAAGAATATTAGATGTTGGTTGTGGTCAGGGATTTTTAGTTCATTTTTTGCGTGACTTAGGTGTGGATGCTGTTGGGGTAGATTATAGTGAGTATGGAATAAAAAATTGTGTTGAGCAAGTGAGGGAGTATGTTTCTGTGGCAGATGTTGTTTCTTTGCCATTTAAAGATAATGAATTTGACATGGTTATTGGAAGAGAATTATTTGAGCACATAACATTAAGTCAGGCTGAGGCAGGATTTAAAGAAATGCTAAGAGTGAGTAAGAAGTATTTATATTTTACTATTTGGCTTAATTTCAGCATATTTGCCAATGATTATGAATTTAGCAGTGATATGAGAGATGAAACCCATATCACATTTGCTACAAGAAAATTTTGGGAAGAAAAGTTTAATTTATGGAGTAGTGGTAAAGTTATACCTGTAAAAGAAATGGAGAAGAGTTTGGATTGGATGGACAAAAGAAGATGTTTTATTTATGAAAAAAGATAATTGGAGGAAAAATGTTGCCATTATTTAAAGTATTTACAGCCCCAAATATAATGAAACCGATTGAAGAGACAATGAGAAGTGGATTTTTAGGTGAAGGTCCTCGGGTTAAAGATTTTGAAGAAGATTTAAAAAAATATATTGGGTGTGAAAATGTCTTAACTGTTAATTCAGGAACTTCTGCAATACGTCTTGCTCTAAGATTGGCAGGTGTTAGTTATGGTGATGAAGTAATTTCAAATCCTATGACTTGTTTTGCAACCAATAGTCCTATTTTAGAGGCAGGAGCAATTCCTGTTTGGGCTGATTGTGAGTCGGACACCGGAAATATAAATCTTGAAAGTGTAGAAAAAAGGATTACATCTAAAACAAAGGCTATTATTACAGTTCATTATGGTGGAGTGCCCTATTATCTTGAATTCCTCAATAAGATAGGTAAAAAATATGGTATTCCTGTGATAGAGGATGCTTGCCAAGCGTTAGGATCTTTATATGATCAGAAACAGGTGGGTAATTTTTCTGATTTTACTTGTTTCTCCTTTCAAGCGATTAAATATATCAATACAGGGGACGGAGGGTGTTTAGTTTGTCGTAATAAAGAGGATTATGAAAAAGGCAAGTTATTAAGATGGTATGGATTGCCTCGAAATAATTCAAAAGGTAAGGATGCTCGTTGTGATGATGATGTGATAGAATCAGGATATAAATATCACTTAAACGATGTGGCTGCTACAATAGGAATTGAAAATCTTAAATGGATAGATAATTTAATTACAACTACCAAGAATAATGTAGAATTTTTTAATCAGGAATTAAAGAATGTAAAAGGTATTTCTTTGAGACGTATTGATCCGAGGTCTAACCCAAATTATTGGTTTTATACGATATTTATAGATGGTGGAAAGGATAAAAGAGATAATTTCCTTGATAAATTAAATCAAAAGGGTGTAATGTGTTCAAAAGTTCATAGGCTGAATACTGAATTAACGGTCTTTAAGAACTTACCAAAAGATGTTTCGGGAGCGACAGAATTTTATTATAAACAATGTGCTATACCAACAGGATGGTGGATTAATCAAATTGACAGAGATTTTATTATGGAAGCAATAAATTCTACTATGAAGGAAATATAATGTATACTTTTAAAAATATAAAGATGAGGTCATTGGAATTTACCGATCTTGAATTTTTAAGATCTCTTAGAAATGATGAATCTACATGGATGAATTTAACATATATAGGTATGATTTCATCGGAAAAGCAAAGAGAATGGTATAGTGATTTAGTTAATTCTAAAAATAAAAAATATTTTATAGTTTACGATGATTCTAAAAGAATTGGAGTTATTAGAATGGATGAGATAGATTATATAAATAGAAGTATGAGAGTGGGATGCGACATATCGCCTGAGCATAGAGGGCAGGGTTTTGGAACTGAGACTATGAAAATGGTTGTAGATTATTGTTTTAATTTTTTAAATATGCATAGATTATGGCTTTGTGTTTTAGAGTATAATAAAAAGGCTATAAAGATTTATGATAACGTGGGATTTAAAAAAGAGGGTAAATATAAACAGGCAATTTTTAGAAAAGGTAAATATTGGGATTATATCATAATGTCATTGATACGAGGTAATAATGAATAGGATAGAAACTATTTCTGAAAAAAGGAAAGAAGAGATTGTCGATAAAGCAAGGGAATTGGTTAAAGGTAAAGTTTCTATTATTTCGGCATTTTGTCCAAGCAACAATATTCCATCTGAGGCCGAACAAGTGGTTAAGTCTTTTTTGAACACGCAACATAATTTTGAGTTAATTCTTATTGATAATGAATGTCCTAAGGACACAATGAGTGCGATTGAAAAGATTGTAAATAATGATGAGAGGGTTAGAATTGTACGTAATTTAAAAAATACAGGGTATTCTGGTGGTTTTAATGACGGTATTTGTAATGCATCTACTGATGTTTATTTGTTTATTGAAAGTGATAGGGTTATAGACCCTGATTGTGTCGATGCTGTTTGTAATGATTTGAGTTTAGGGTTGTTCTATGAAACATTTTTTACAAAAGATATTGTGAATGAGATTAAAGAAAGATATTTTTTATTGAGTGAGTATATGCAGAATTTTAATGATAGCAATATGTTAAAGTTGGAACAATATTGTAGGTGTGGCAAGGGGATGATGGATGAGAATATGTTTTTTATTCCTGCCGATGATGATTATCGCAGATCTATTATATGGTCCGGATTTGATAATAGAAAAATTTTAAATAATCCTGCTATGGAAAAACTGAGAAAGCCTTTTGGCAGAAAGTATCCTGCAATTTTAGGTACAAATAATAAAACATCTCCTAATGCAGATTTTGAAAGATTTTGTTCGCAAGTTTCAAGTGTGGGATGGGGATATTATAGGGCAAAATGGAATTTTATTGATAATTTGGGAGATAAATAAATGGACACAGCAGTTTTAATCCCAACGTGGAATAGACTTGATTATTTAAAGATATGTTTAAAATATTATTATGAGTATACGAGGAATCCTCATATACTTGTGATTGTTGATAATGGCTCAACTGATGGTACAAAAGAATGGTTGAAAGATTTAGAAAAGACTAATAATTTTAATCATCATAATATTGATCTAAGAGTTTGGTATTTTAAGAAAAATTATGGTCTTTTTCGGCCTCAGAATCTTTTTATGAGAACGTTTAAAGATCAGGTTAAATATTTGGGGTTAGTTCATGATGATACGCTTGTTTGTAATAATTGGATTGAAAGATTTATTAAAATACTTTCAGTAGTGCCTCATTCTGCTATTATTTCACCTGATGATAGACATTGGGGAACACCTGCCACTGAAAAATTTGGTGTTAAGTATTTGGGAGAAAAGGATACTGATAGTTGGGGATTATTTGATTTTAATGATGAATGTCAATTAATGAAATCTGAGATTATAGAAAAGATAGGATATTATGAAAATAATGTTTATGGTCAAACAGATAGTAATTATTATGGCAATATTAGGAATTTAGGGTATATTACGGCAGTAGATCCTTCCCAGATCATGGAAAAGGTATATGATTTACCGGAAGGCAAGGAAGCGTCGCAAAAGTACAAGAAACAATGTTTAATGGTTAAGAGAATTTTTTGCCTTTATCCGAGAAAATTATATGATCAGATATCGGGTGTATTGGAATGGGAACAAGATGGCGAAGTACATATATTAAAAGATGAGCCAAGAGAATGGTTTGAGGCTCAGGATAGATTACTTGATAGAAAAAATATTCCATCGGCTACATTAGATACGGGGATAACAAAAGAAGACGAAGAGGAGTTTTTGAGGCAATGGCAAAAATAAGTTCTTGTATTATTTCTTTTAATAAAGTGGAATATTTGAGAGAAACTTTATTTTATTATTTTTTAAATACTCAGCAACCACATGATCTGTATATAATAGATAATGATTCTCATGATGGTTCTAAAGAGTTTTTGCAGATGTTAATGAGTGATACTTTTTTGAGAAGATTGCCGTTTAAGATATATTTTGAATTTTTATCTAAAAATGGTCAGCCCGGAATGGCCATTGATGTGTTATATAATAAAACAGATGATAAGTGTGAGTATATGGCCACAGTGAATGATAAGTGTGCAGTGCCAAAAGATTGGTTATTATTCCTTACAGATATACTTGAAAAAGAGCCATCGTTGGGCGTTGTTAATATCAATAATGGGTTTGATAAACATCATAAAGTGTTTGGAGCCAACGGCAATGTTGCAATGGATGCTTGGATAGATGCCCCCATACATTTGTTGCGTCGTAGTTTATATCCAAAGATGGGTTATAATTCGCGTACAGATTATTGGCAACATGGATATGAAAAGATCAAAGAATGCGGCTATAAGATAGGGTGTGCCAAAATAGGGGCAGATCAGTGTGGAAGTGGATCAAGCATAATAGATTTATTTGGTACGCCAAAGTATCAAATTTATTATAATCAAGTGATTGGTTTATTGTATAAGGGTGTCCCAATAGATTCCGATATGTATAAAATGTCAATGGATGCTCGTATTGTTTCAGCCGAAGAGAATATGAAAGAATTTAAATCTATGTTAAAGAAGGGGAATGTAATATGAGTGGTGACAAGAATATAAGAAGTGCAGTAGGTATGATAAACTTTAATAGAGTTGAGTATTCGGCTGTAAGTTTTTTATATTATTGTGTGAATACTGCTCAGCCACACTATCTATATTTGCTTGATAATGCTTCTACCGATGGTACTGCTGAGTTTTTAAAAGAATTGGAGAGTAGACAAGATTTTTTAAAGTCTTTACCATTTGAAATAAAATTTATGCATTTAGATAAAAATTACTATGTGGGCGGGGCATTAAATCATTTTTGGCGTCAAGCAATGTCAGATCATCCGGATTTGGAGTTTTTGGGAGAATGGATGGATGATGTAATGGTGCCTTATCAGTGGTTAGAGTGGAATGAAGAAATGATGGATACGTTTAAAGATATAGGTATTATTTCAAATGAAACAGGTTTTTTCCCTGGAACGAAAGAGGAATTTGAAAGGGTAGGCAAGAGAGTGATGATTATTAATGCCACAATGGATGGATCTTTAAATTTAATGAGATCTTGTTTGATTGAAAAGGCCGGCTACATTAAGGATCGTGGTTTGGCAAGCAGGGCATTTCATTATATTGATATTGATAATACAGGATATAAGAGAGGAAGATCTCATATGGAACTTAAGTGGTGCGGGGAAAGAGGCCCTTTATATTTGGAGAATACTGAAAAATATAAGATCTACAATGGTCAGAAAATAAGAAATCTTAATACTGCAATAGAGGTTGAGCCGGATATGTATAAAGATATGAATATAGATCGCAAAAAAGAAGGATTGTTTTATGCGAATAAAGTAATTAACTTGTATAATGAATGGAAAAATAATGCTCAGGATCATTATGCAGGTAAGGAGTCATTAGATTCCTATCTGATTAGAAAGCAATGGGAGAAATAATGAAACTTAATTTAGGTAGTGGTCCTATTAAAAAAGAGGGTTATCTTAATATAGATGCTGTTGAAGATGTAGATGTAAAACTTGATTTGCGAAAATCATTACCTTTTGATGTAAATTCTGTTGATGAAATATTTGCAAGTCATGTTATAGAGCATTTTAGTAAAGAAGAGTGGAAAGTTGTAAAGAAAGATTGGTACCGTGTTCTTAAATTTGGCGGTAAATTGTTTATAGAATGTCCTGATTTTCCTAAAATGTGTAAAGATTTTCTTGATGAGCCGAACCATGAACGTAAGTGGAATTATAGAATTATGCCAATATATGGAGCCCAAAAGGATGAATATGATTTTCATCGTAACGGATTTGATATAGAGAAATTAAGTAAAGAATTAGAAGAAGAGGGATTTAAAGTGATTGCATCTCGCCATGTAGGTCAGGCAAGTATGCAGGTGGAGGTGACAAAGTGAAGTTGAATTTAGGTTGTTGGAATGATATTAAAGAGGGTTATTTAAATATAGATTTGTATAGTGAAAAAGCCGATCTTCGTGTAGATATAACGAAACCATTGCCGTTTAGTAATGAAACAGTGGATGAAATTTTTGCGAGCCATGTTGTTCAGTATTTTACAAACGATGAATGGCTTCGATCTCTTAAAGATTGGTACCGTGTTCTTAAGTTTGGTGGCATTCTTTATGTTCAGGTTCCTGATTTGATTAAATCTATGCATCAGTTTTTGGGGGAAACAGATTATAATAAAAAATGGTTTTATTGGACATTGCCGATTTTTAGTTTGATGAATCATGGCGATATTTATTTATCGGCAAAAAATGGATTTGATTTGTCAAGATTAAAAAAGGATATATTTGAAAGTGGTTTTGTAATTAAATCTTCGGGCGAGTTTGGTACTAATAGCATAGAAGTGAGAGCAACAAAGGAGAAAATGTGAAAAGAAAAGCAATAGTTTATGCAGCCCACGCAGATGATGGGGAGATAGGTTGTGGAGGTACGATTGCAAGATTAAAAGAGGAAGGGTGGTATATAAATTATTATGCTTTTACTCTCCCACCTTATGGATTTCGAGAAGAATTTGAAAATGCAGTGAGGGTGTTTGGTGTTAATAATGGTCATTGTTTTAATGTGTCCGATCCAAGATATTTGGACAAAGAAAGGCAAATAGTTTTAGATTATATGGTGGTTGCAGCAAAGGATAATTATGATCTTGTTTTTGTGCCAAATTCTCACGATACTCATCAAGATCATGAAGTGGTGAGAAATGAGGCTTTCAGAGCGTTTAAAGAAACTACAATTTTGGGATATGAATTGCCTTGGAATAATCAAACATTTGATACTGATTGTTTTTATGTGTTAAAGAAAAGCCAACTTGATAAAAAGATACAAGCAATGAAGCAATATAAGTCTCAGGCTCATAGGTCTTATTTTAAGAATGCAAAGCAATTTGTATATGGTCTTGCTCAAACAAGAGGTTTGCAGATAAATGCTCCATATGCTGAGGCTTTTGAAGTGATAAGAGAGGTTAAATGAGAAATGTATCTTTGATTGTAAATTTTAATAGGGTTGAGTATACACGTGCTTGTTTGTGTGGTTATTTTAATAATGTAAAGACTAATCATTTATGTGTTGTAATGGATAATGGATCAATAGATGGCACAGAAGAATATTTGAAACAGTTGGAGCAAAATAAGGAATATTTACATTCATTGCCATTTGAGGTAAAGTTTCAGTATAATGGATTTAATAAGCCCTTTGGTGATATAATGTTGGATTTTTGGAAAGAGTATAATTATTTTGAATTTCAGACATTTATTCCATGTGATGCATATATCGAGAAAGATTATATTTGTCCATTTCAAGATATTTTAGATCATATGCCAAAAGTTGGGTGGATAATGGATAGATGTTTGAGAGAAGAGCCTTTTGAGTATTTACGTGAGAATGATAGGATAGTTATAGTGAAAGATAAGTATGGTGTAGTTCCTTTGGGTTTTATTAATATGATAAGATCTACTGTAACTAAAATACCCCCCAATCTTTCATATGATAAAAATGGAGCAGGTTGGCTTGATTTTTATCGAATACCGGTAACGGATGCAGGTTGGATTCAGGCTTGGCATCAGGATTGGTTTTCCCATAGTTTGATGGAAGATCCTATATTGGGAATGGAGAATACTCAGAAATATAAGATTTATAGAGAATGGTTGCATAAACAGAAGAGAGGAGAAATAAAAGATATGCCTCCGGCTGATATGTATGGAGAGATAAAGTGAATCCTTGTGTAAGTGTGGTTATGACTACATATAATAGGGCAAAGATTTTACCACGAGCTGTAAGTAGTGTATTAAATCAAGATTATAATAATATAGAATTAATTATTGTTAATGATAAATCGGATGATGATACATTGGATGTAATCAAGAAATTACAAAAACAAGATGATAGAATAAATTTTATAAATCGACAAATTAGTGCAGCCGAAGAGCAAAAGAATGGGCAGTATGCTGTTGAGCCTGCAAATGATGGGTTAAAGATCGCAAAGGGTAAATATATATCTCATCTTGATGATGATGATTTGTTTTGTAAGGGAAAGATAAGGGTTGGTGTAGATTTTTTAGAAAACAATTCTCTTATTGGGCTTGTGTATGGTGATTTTATTTTGTGTGATATAGATTCCAATAGAAAAGAAATTATTGGGGCTACAAATAGAAAGGATGTTGATTATGATTATTTGTTGAAATATGGGAATTATTTTGGAAATATGGAAGTCATGTACAGAAGAGCAATATATGAGGATATTGGTAAATGGTCTTTTGATATATCAGGTGGTAGAGATAAACGAATGGGAAGAATCGGAGCAGATTATAACTATTGGTTAAAAATTGCAAAGAAGTATTCAATTAAATATCTACCTTTTATTATGGGGGTAACAATTGATAGGGAACATCCTGATTATTGGAATCCAAATATTGAAGCAGAAGATTTATCAATGAGGATAAAATCATGCATGAACTAAGATTATTTGATTTTAAAAAACTTTATCAAAGTCAGATAGATGGAGATGTTAATGGGCTTTTGTCTGTTAAGTTAAAAGAGTCTTTATATGGGTTTACAAAAGATTTTTTATCTATTAAATTCTTAAATTATGATAAAGAAAAAATATTGGAGTTATCTAAAAAAATATTTCCTAATTTTAAGGGAAGAGAAAATCATTTGCAGTACTGTATTGATCATTTTTATGAAATGATTATTGTAGAGTTGTGGAAATTAGATGTTGCAGATACTCCTGGGGATAGATTGATGGCCATAGATGGTGTTTTGGGCACATTTCATCACCTTGGAAAGTCGTTAGATATTATGTTGAAAAGTATACAAGATAAAGACCTTGAAAGAATGCGAAAAGAAATAAATGATATTTATTATATTGCTGAGTTTTTAAAAGAATGGAATCCAAGGTTAAAATGACAATTGAAATAATAAAAGATAAAATATTGGGATATTGTGAAAAATATTATGCTAATACTCCGGATAAGAAAGAATCTATTGGATTAGAAGTTCCTTTTTTAGGATTTAGTGGTTATCAAAAGCATTCTATACGTGAGTCTAAGATTATAAATTCAATGGGTAATGTGAAGGATAAAAAAGTTTTTGATTTCGGGTGTAGTTTTGGCTGTTTTAGTTATTTATTTGCTCTTAAAGGATCGAAAGTGGTTGCATTTGATATAAATAAAGAAAAGGTTGAAATTGTAAATCTTGTTGCTTCTGAATATAGGTTAGATCTTCAATCTAAGAATGTATCTATTGATTTAGAGTATTTTAAGAATTTTAAAGAGAGTGCTGATATAGTGTTATTTATGAATCTTTTTCATCACTTGACAAGGGGTAAAGATATGGATTATGCTTTACAGATGTTGAAAGAAGTTGTTCGCATAGGAGATGTTGTTTATTTTCAATCAGGGTTCAATGATTTATTCTGTGACAACAATGCTGTTGAAGAAATTTTGAGTTGTGTGGGTAAAGTATCTAATTTAGGAAAAGATGATTCATTAAGATCTCTTTTTATGGTGAATAAATGAAAACAAGAGTAGTATTGTTTGGTATGACAGGTTTTGGTAATGAGGTATTTAAATCCTTAATGTCTATGAGAGGCATATCTGTTGTGGCTGTTATTACTCCGCCTCACCCCGTTGGAGATTTTCCCTATTATAAGTGCAACCAATTATGCGATGTAGCAAAGAAAAAAGTTTTATTATACGAAGGTCTTAATCTTCATTCCAACGATACGTTGGAATTAATTCGTCATCTTAATCCTGATTTAATGGTGGTTGCTTCTTTTAATCAGATCATACCTATGAATATTATATGGATTCCAAGATTAGGCACCATTAATGTTCACCCATCATTGTTGCCTAAATACAGAGGAGCCACCCCCACTACATGGGCAATCTTGAATGGAGAAGAAACAACGGGAGTTACATTTCATTTTATAGAAAGTGAGAAACCGGATTTTGGAAGTTGGATTTCGCAAAAAGAAATAAATATTTCAAAAAATGAAACAGATGGAACGTTGCGTAAGAAATTAGCATTGTTGGCCGGAAAGATGGTGGCGAAATCTATTGGGAGGGTTGTAAGGGGGTGTAAGTGTTGTCCTCAAGATGAGAGATTTGCTTCTTATAATAGAAAAAGAACGATAGAAGATTCTTATATGAACACGAAAAGCCCAATAGAAAAAAATAATAGATTACTTAGAGCAATGTCTCCTTATCCCGGCATGAGATGTAGGTTGGGAGAGTCTATAATAGTTTTAAAATCAGAAAAAGGACATATTGTGAGGATGCCTTTGTGAATAAAACAGTACATGAATTTGCAAGAGAATATTGGAAAATATCTAATGATGAATATCGGTATTGGAGGGATTTGGAAAAGAACAAACCAAAAAGTCTTAACGCTTTATACAATGATGCTCTGCAGAAATGGAAAGATTATGGTGGAAAAAATATAGAAGATTTTTATTTGACATCAGATATTTATAGTAAGGGTACAGTTTTTAAAGAGCAAGAAGAATATAGGGGAACATCTGATTCTTGTGGTTGTTTTAATGGGGATGTTATTAAGTGTGTTGGTTCAGAGTGTGAGACGTTTCTTGATTATGGTTGTGGTGTAGGATGGAAAACTATTAATTTTTATGAAAAAGGTTTTAAGGTTACATTGGCTGATTTGAATACTCCATTATTTAAAATGATCCAAGCCTATTATAAGTTTTTAAAATATGATATGAAATTTTTAGTATTGACAGATTCTCCTTTGAAAGAAAATTATGATATAATTTATTGTGAACAAGTATTACAGCATACTCCAAAAGCAGATGAAACATTGAAAAGTATATTAAGTCATTGTAATCATTATATTTATATTGGTGGGACAGGAGTGAATAAAAATACAATTCATGTCCAATCAAATTCGGATATAATAAACAATCCCGTTGTTTTTAATCAAATTATAAATGACGCAGGTTTCTATGAAACAGAGATAGGTTTATTGTATAGGAGAAAAGAATGAAGACAATAGGTATATTACAGCCAAGTTATTTGCCATGGATAGGATATTTTGATTATATAGATCAGTGCGATACGTTTGTATTTTTAGATACGGTTCAATATGATAAGCATGGGTGGAGGAATAGGAACAAGATTAAGACTAAGGATGGATGGCAGTGGCTTACAGTTCCAATTAAGAACAATTTTGGACAATTAATTAAAGATGTGGAAATAGATGACGATAAGCAATGGAAAAATAAACATGTGGGAGCCATTAAACAGAATTATTCAAAATCTAAGTTTTATGATAGAATAATTTTAGAATTCAAAAAATGGTATACAGATTATGAATGGATAATGCTTCAAGATTTGGTGGTTGGCCAGATAATATGGATATGTCTTGTTTTAGGTATGGATAAAGTAAAACAATTTTCAAGATCTTATGAAATGGTATTGAATCATAGTATAGATGATGTAGATCGCAATGTTCGTCTTTTAAAGATATGTCAATATCACAAAGCCGATAGATATTTGGCTACATCTGCAAGTAAAAATTATCTTGATGTTGGTTTATTTGAAAAGAATGGTATAAGGGTTGATTTTCAGGATTACATACATCCGGTTTATCCACAGTTGCACGGTGATTTTATATCACACTTATCTATTATAGATTTGTTGTTTAACTGCGGTCCGGAGAGTCTAAATATAATAAGGAGTACAAGAAAATGATTTATGAAATTAAGAGCCCCGATTTTCCAAGTATGGTACATATTCCCATAAGTTATGTCTGTAATGCCGAATGTATTCATTGTCCTTATGCAAAGCAGAATTCAGGGCTTAGGGATAAGTATGCAAAGGCAGGTACACGATTTATGACGTTCGATCTCTTTAAGAAAACAGTGGATGAGTGTGCTGAGCATAAAGCGTTTATTCGTATTACCGGTGGTGGAGAACCTTTCTTACATCCTACAGCCACGGCTTTTGTGTGCTATGCGAAACAAAAAGGTTGCGGGGTGGGGATTATAACCAATGGATCTCGTATTGGTGTTCAGGTTGCAGATATGCTGTTGGGAAATAATATTGATGTAATAGAATTTAGCGTAGATGCAATGGATGAGGAAATGTATAAAAAAATACGTCTTGGGCTTAAATGGAAGAATCTTACAGAGAATATTCGATATGTATTGAATAAAAGAAAAGAGATTAATTCAAAGACAAGAGTTATTGTTAGTGTAATTAACCAAAAATTGGTGGAAGATAAGATTAAAGATATAGAAAAGTTTTGGTATGATTTTGGTGTGGATTATGTGATAATACGTAAATACCTGGTGTATGACATCTTAAATGAAAGAGATTCAAATAATCAAGAGCCTATTATGGAAAACAATGAAAATGTTTGTCCCTATCCTTTTGAAAGAATAGAGGTGGATGTAAATGGTAATATAAAGTTTTGTCTTTATGATATGTCAAGTAATGTTGTGATGGGCAATATAAAGGATCTTTCTTTGCATGATGTTTGGGTAGGTAAAGAATTAACTAAAATTAGAGAGAGTATGATTAATAATAAGTGGGATAATATTCCTTTTTGCAGAGATTGTAGGGATCGCAAGTATCGTTCGTGGGGATATAATTATACAAAAGTTTTGAAGGAAACGGGGGTTAAATGAAAAAAATAGAGTATCCTGATACTTGGAATATGGATTATGATTTTCCTGCTATGGTTGTAGTTGAGCCAACCAATTCTTGTAATTTGCATTGTTCAATTTGTCCTCAGAAAGATTTAAAAAGAAAACCGCAAATGTTAGATATGAAATTATATAATAAGATTGTTTTAGAGGTGGCAGAACATCCTAATACAATATTGTGGCCGGCTCTTATGGGAGAGCCATTATTGCTTAGAGATAAAATTATAAAAATGGTTGAGAGTGCAAAAAAATCAGGGATTAAGAATGTATCGTTGAATACGAACGGAATGTTGTTGTCCTATGATGTATTTTCTAAGTTGCACAACGTAGGTCTTGATAAGATTATTATTGGTGTGGATGCTTTTACAGAAGATACATATAATAAGATTAGGTGTGGTGGAGATTTTAGTGAAGTTGACTACAATATTAAGAGTGCTATATTATTAAAAGAGTATAAAGAATGGAAAAATCCGGAGATTGTATTGCAATTTATTGTTTCGGAAAAAAATAAGCATGAAGAAAAATATTTTATAAAGTATTGGACAGAACATGGTGCAACAGTTAAGGTAAGGCGTGCTCTTGAATGGGGAAAGAATGGTGTTAAAATGAGTGAGTTAAGAAATGCCAAAGTAAAAAGATTCCCATGTCCTTGGATTATGAGAACTATATCAATACATTCAAATGGGAATATAATACAGTGCGATGCTGATTGGGGTGGTAATTATCCTGTTGGTAATATAAAGAATATGACAATACAGCAGGCATGGAATAAATTAAAGAAACGTAGGGATGAGCAAGTGCGAGGCATTTTTAAAGGAGATATGTGTGAAGATTGCCACGATTGGAAGTGTGGGTTATCACAATGGTATTATCCTAAAGGAGATAAATAATGGTTAGTGTTATTACTCTTTTTTCGTGGATCGACAATGATTTGGATATGCTAAAGCATGGCGTAGATCAGGTATTTAAGAATACTACAGAGGATTTTGAGTTGATTATTCTTGATAATGAAGCGTTGCCACAGACACAAGAATGGTTTAAAATATTGCAGGATCCAAGAATTAGGATATTACATTTGCCACGTAGGTTTGGAGTTCCGGAGGCATATAATTACGGAATAAATCAATCTAAGAGTAATTTGTTGTATGTATTTGATTCGGATATTTGTCCTAATAGAAAAGACTGGACGCAATTTGCAAGAGAGTTTAGACCACAAGAAGATTGGGGAAAGTATTGTTTTAATATTCCATATGGATGGTTTATTGAGAAAGATGTGCATATAAAGTCTATTTGTGATTTTTACCATAGATTTAAAGATGTTGTTATTCCAAAATTGAATGATGGTGTTGAATTTAATAAAGAGATTCGTAACAGGATTGAATCTGATGTAGATTATTTTGATGGTGGTATAGTGTATCAGTCTTATGATAGTGATATGTATTTGGTTTGTAAATTGGCAGGTATTCAAAAGTTGTATGCTGAGTTTAATGCTCTGCCTAAATCTATGTACCCTGTTTCATGGAGTGTTGAGTGGGATGCTGTTAATGGTACAAGAACAAAAGAAGATCCTGCTGTAGCGAAGATGAAAGATGAATATTTAACAATTAAGAGTAGGGCATATATGGCTTGTAAGTGGAAATTGATTAGGGATTCAGGATTAATGAATGATGAACAAAGAAATATGATCGATATTCATAGGCCATGTGCTGAATGGTTAGAAGGGTATATTTCTATGTGGGAGAATATAAAAAAAGAATGGAGAGGAATAATATGATTATTTTTGGTTTAATGCGAATAAAAAATGTTGTTAAATATATGCCAAGATTAATGGATCAAATGTCTAAGATCGTGGATGGTGTATTGATTTTAGATGATGGATCAACCGATGGAACGGGCGAAGCGTGTGATGCAAGTAAAGATAAATTTAAACAATATTTCAGATTTTTTCAAAACAAACCTTACCATGGAGGGAGAGATTGGAATTTTTTGCATGATCAGGTTAAACAGTTTAATCCTGATTTTATTGTATGGCTTGATGGTGATGAATTGTTTGAAGAGGGTAAAGAACAAGATATTAGAAAGTTGATAGAGAGTTCAACGCCTGAAACACGTGCTTATTCTTTTCCATTTTTTTATCATTGGAATGATGAGCAGCATTATAGGATTGATGGTAATTATAGCAGGGTTAATGCAGTTAGGGCTTATAGATATAATTTTGAATGGAGACCAAGAGATGTGATAGCCCATTCTAACCCGGTTTCTCCTGAGGTTATTGGTTGTGATGTACTAAAAAATTCTTGTGTTAGAATACATCATTTTGGTTATATGGATGAGATTGATAGAATAAATAAATATGAATTTTATACAAAGAGAGATCCCGATCCTTTAAAGGCAGGGGCTGGCTCAAAAGACTATAATCATATTATATCTCCGGAAGGTCTTAAAGTTAAAGAGTGGGATAAATACCCTGTTAGTGTTTGTCTTGTTTCTTATAACCGCCCAGAAAGCCTTAAAACCACTTTAAATGACATTATAGATAGGAATTCTGATTATTATAGAATGACCATTGTGGATAATGCATCTGATGAAGCAACAAAAAATGTCCTTCGTGATTTTGAATCTAAGAATTATGGAATCAATGTGTGGTATGAGAATGATTGTCACGGACCTGCTCAGAATTTTAATAAGGCTTTTAAATGTTCGTATGGAAAGTACCTTGTGCATATTGAAAGCGATATTACGGTTGATAAGAATGATTGGATTAATGAGATGGCTAAGGTTATGGATGAACATCCTGAAATTGGCATATTGGCTCCGGATAAGCCAGGACATCATTTAAGACTTGACAGGGGAATTTTTGATGAAGTGGACTTTTGTATGGGCGGAATTTGGATGACAAGAAGAGAAATTTTTGATAAGTTGGGTGGATGGGATGAAGCATTGTTTTCAGGAAATCTTGAGGTAGATTACTGTTATAAAGTTCGGTTGTGTGGATATAGAGTTGGATTATTAAAAGGTATGACTTGGACTCATTTGGATGATGAGCATATTAAGACATTAAGTGAAGAACAAATGGATAAAAGAAAAGAGCCTTTTAATAGAGGTGCTTTTGAATTTTTGAAAAAATGGAATTTATTTTATTTGGGGTATTTTCACTACAAGAGTCCTCTTATGATGTTTTGGGATGATTTTCCATTGAATCAAATGTTCCGTAAACAATTATTTGCACAATTACAATTAAATAAAGAAACTGAAAAGATTACAGTGCAAGATCACAATTGTGAGATAGTTAGAAACATTGTTGCTCTTGGAACTAATAGAGAGAAAGATGTTGTAGATTTAGTAAGAGATAATCGTGTATTAGGTGGGGTAGATAATTTTTTAGATATGGATCCTGAGTTATTGAGTGGCAAGAAAAAATGGAGTATTGAAGAAGATTATAAAATGGATAAAAAGAGGAAACAATGATTGTTGCTATTCATCAACCCGACTATTTACCCCATGCAGGTTTCTTCTACAAAATTTCTCAATCGGATATTTTCGTAATTTTAGAGAACGTTCAATTCAAAAAAGGGGGATATCATAATAGAACAAAAATTAAAACAGATAAGGGGGCAAAATGGTTAACAATTCCTGTTGTTGGTAATTTCGGTCAAACAATAGAAGAAACAAAAATTGATAATTGTTATTGGTGGTATAGGCATCTTAATGTTATTAAAGATTATTATGGGAAGGATAATAAATTAATATGGGATTTATTTAAAGATACTAATTTTGAAAATAATACATTATTATCAGTTGCAACAAAAGAGATGATACGAAGATTAATGGATATGTTGATGATACTCAGGCCTGTTTTTGAATCGTGTGGTAAAAATGATAGTAGCGGAACTGACAGACTTATTTCTATTTGTAGAAAGGTTGGTGCAGATACTTATCTATCTGGGCCAAGTGGTAGAAAATATTTAGAAATGGATAAATTTGAAAAAGCAGGTATTAAGGTTATGTTTTCAGAATATACTACACCGAAATATACTCAAAGGTATGGAGAATTTATTCCCGGCCTATCTATAATAGATATGATCGCAAATGTTGGTGTAGTGAAAACAAGAGAATTGATAATGGCAGGTGGTAAATTAAAATGGACATAAAACAAGATATTATAAAACGCCTTGGGCCTGATGATCAATCAGATAAACCAAGATATATTGGTTATTGGCCTAATGGCAACATTGGTTGTCTTTTTTGGTGGAAATATGGTCAATATCATAGAGATAATGATCTTCCTGCTTTTGAAGGTTTTTATTCCAATGGCAATATTTTGATACGTAAATGGTATGAAAGCGGTAAAATGATTAAACAAGAATTTTATAATGAAAATGGTGATATAATAAAAAAACCAAGATGGAGGAATGAATGAAAATAATTTTAATAGAAACACCAAGTCCTTTTTTAATGGATGAAAAAGTTAATACGCCTTTAGGGTTATTGTATCTTTCTGCATTTTTAAAGCAGGACGGGTATGATGTGGTTGTGAGACATTTGACCGGAGATAATTATGAAGAATTTAATGAGCAGGCTGATATATATGGTTTATCTTTAACAACCCCCCAATACCCCTACGCCATTAAAATCGCTACACGTTTAAAAGAACTCTATCCTAAGTCTGTTTTGGTGGCCGGTGGCGTTCACCCCACGGTTAGACCGCAGGAGTGTTTAGATTATTTTGATTATGTGGTTAAGGGAGAAGGGGAGCATGCCCTGTCGTATCTTGTTCGTCAAATAGAATTGGGCCGAAAGCCATATAGTAGGATAATTGAGGGGATGTATGTAAAGGATATGGCAACTTTGCCCATGCCGGATTTTAATGCTGTTGATTTAAAGAGTTATAAGTATTATGTGGGCGATCGGCTTGCGACATCTATTATGTCAAGTAGGGGATGTGCGTGGGATTGTGCGTTCTGTAATTCTTGTTCGATGTGGAAAGGAAAGATAAGAAGAAATTCTGTGGAGAATGTAATTAAAGAGATTGATCTTTTATATGATATGGGTTATAGAGCAGTTGTTTTTCAGGATGATGTGTTTACTTTGGATCAAGACAGGGTAAAACGTATAGGAGAGCATTTGTTAAAGAAAGGTATGATTTACAGATGCTTGATTCGTGGAGATGACACGACAACATTGGAAAAACTTAAAATAATGAAAGATACAGGATGTGTTCACGTGGGATTTGGATGTGAAAGTGGATCTCAGAAAATGCTTGATATGGTAAACAAAAGGACAAGCGTTGAGAAGAATATGGAAATAATTCAAAGGTGTAAAGATGCAGGGCTTATTATTAAGACATTTTTTATAATAGGATTGCCGGGCGAAAGCCATGAGACTATTGCTGAAACAATGAAATGGATTGAAAGGGCAAAGAGTATAGGTATGGATGGTCTTGATGCCAATATTTTTTACCCATATCCGGGGACAACTATAAGAGAAAATATGGATAAATATGACATCAAATTAAGAGATACATCTTATGATGATTCTTATATGAAAGGTAGGAGTGGAGAGTATAGGGCAATGGTTTCTACAAGCCATTTAACAGCAGAAGAGATTGTAATGTATAGGGATAAAATCTTTAATGATTTTTATTCAAAATAGAAAAGATAGGAAAGATTTGACAAATGACATATTATGTGCTATAATGGATATGTTGAAATAAAGGAGTGGTTAAATGTTAGACGAAAAGGATTTTGGAAAATTAATTGCAATTAAGTGGGGAGTAGGTGGAATAAATGAAGTGGGAAGAATGATAGCGTATTGTGATCACCCACAAATTTTAATAGAAACTATAAGTGGCGAAAAGATATGGTGGCGAGCCGATATGAGTGAAGTTGTGGCAAACGAAGAAATAGTGAAAAAATTATTTAAAGCAAATGAATTGAATTTAAAATAAGGGGAGGTATATTATGGGTGGAGATATAAATAATGGCGTAGAATTATTTAGTGAAGAATGGAAGTGGAATCCTAAGGTAAAAGGTTCAGGTATAATAGAGTGTATACCACAAACAGGAAGATGTCCAAATAATTGTGATGACTGCTTTTTTCAGTCGGGGCGTTCATATTTGGAGCCATTAGATGAGAATTTGCCTCATATCCCAACTAAAGAAATGGCTAAGGGGAGAATTGTGCGTGTAAATGATGGCAATGATTCAAATAATCAAAGAGAATTAGTTGAAAAAACAGCCAAGCAGTACAAAGATTATTTTTTTAATACAGCAATTCCTGCCAATCTTTCTGATTTTCCAGGGCCTGTTGTATTGACGATAAATCCTGGTAAAATGACAGATACAGATTTTCATAAAGTTTTTTCTTGGGAGAATCTAATGTTTGTCAGAATTAGGACTTCTATGTGGAATATAGAAAATATTGTAAAACCGGCTATAAAGTATTATACTCAAAATGATGGTGTAAGGCCTACTCCGGTAGTTTTAACATTTATGGCTTATTATAATGAAACAATACCTGAGCAATATAAAGATTGTTATATGTGGAAAAAAAGAACATTAAATAGCTATTGGTGCCCAAAGCAGGAAAAGATTGATGAGGTAATGGCAATATTCAAAGATAATCCTTATGTGTATGCTTGTGGATATAAGGGTCAATATTCTTGTAGTAGGTGTGGTAATTGTTTGCGTGAGTACTATAATGCGAAAGAGAGAGTAAGAACGAATGGGAGGCCATAATGTTGGGCAGTTCAATTTGTATTGCAGTATATAACAGGCCGGATTATTTGAAAAAGTGTGTTGAATCTGTTTTAAAGAATAGTGTAGATCCTTTTGAGATTATAATTGTGGATGATTGTTCTCCCGATGTTGGTGTAGGAGAATATTTGAATGGATTAAAAGATCCCCGTATTAAGATCTTTAAGAATGAAAAAAATATGGGAGTATCTGCAACATTTAATAGGGCATTTGATCTTGCTCAATATGATTGTATAATTCATTTGGAATCTGATTGTGTTATTATTAATCATGGATGGAATAGAATATTTGAATTATATTTTGATAAATATCCTGAAATTGGAATGATCGGGCCGCACATGTCAGGAAGAAGTGATTATATAATAAGGGATGGATATAAAGAAGTGCAATGGATACTTGGCGGATGCTGGGCGTTAAGAAAAGAGACATATAAAAATGTGGGTGGTTGGGATGAAAATTTAGTTCATCAAGTTGAGTGTGATTTTGCATTAAGAGTTCGGATGGGTGGATATAGGATTGCTGAGATAATTGATTTTAATTATATTCATTTGGGTGAGGGCGATTATGAGGATACGCAAGCAAGACAGGCAGTTTTGCATGAGGGTACATATAATTTCTTGAAAAAGTGGAATATGAGGTTTGTGGGTTTTCAGGAATATAGGGCTGTCCATGCAATGGCTTGGGATGATTTTCCTGTAAATGAATGGTTTAGGAGACAATGTCTATGTGGAGTAGGATTAAATAGTAGTCCTGTGCAGGTTATATTGCCACACGATCCAAAGTCTTTTAGTGATGAGAAGTTTATGGGTAGATTTAGAGATGTAATGCTTATGGCAATTTCTGTGCAGGAAAAGTTTAATTTGCTTCATGCCGAATTTCCACAATATGATATTGGGTGGGGATCATTAGATCTTATATGGCATACTCGTCCACCGGGCAGAGAAAGAGAGTTAGAATTGACTCAACAAATGCAAAAGAATGAAGTATTTAAAGACAAAAGTTCTCTTGCTATTGAGTGTGCTGATAAGCCATTTTTAAAATTAGTGGAAGGCAAAGATTGGGATTTTGTTTGGATTTATGTTAAACCAGGAGATTTGAAAAAAATAAAAGAATATGGAATAGACTATGGTAGATAATTTAGGAGATTTATAATATATGAGAATAAGGCATTGTGCAGTTAAGTCTTGTCATAAACCCAACGATGGCACATTGAGTGCTTCTAATCGTGTTTGCAAAGAATGTTTATCTATTCAAATCCCCTGTATTTGTGGTTGTAATCAACTAAAGCCAAAATATGATAAACAAGGCAAAGAGCATAAATGTATAGATGGACATTTTATAGAAGAAACAAGAAAAAAAATATCAGAATCACATAAAGGTGAAAAAAATCCAATGTATGGTAAACCTCGTACAGAAGAATCTAATAGAAAAAATTCAGAGTCGCAGAAAGGTAAAAAATCATTTTGGCATGGCAAACATCAGACAGAAGAACATAAGAGAAAGAATTCAGAATCACATAAAGGTGAAAAAAATTACAATTATGGTAAACATCGCACAGAAGAATCAAAAAGAAAACAATCAGAATCATATAAAGGTGAAAAAAATCCTTTTTATGGTAAACATCACAAGGAAGAAACAAAAGAAAAAAATCGTCAAGGTGTAATTCAAGCACGTAAAGATGGAAAATATAGTATTTTTCCCAATAAGCCCGAAACATTAATTTATAATCATTTGCAAGGAATTAAACCAAAAGAATGGCGATACACGGGAGATGGATCTTTTTGGGTTGGAAATATGAATCCTGATCTTACTAATATAGAAGCAAAGAAGTGTGTAGAGGTTAATGGATGTTATTGGCATGATTGTCCAATTTGTTATCCTAACGGAACAGGTAATCGTTATCGTCTCAATGAAAAAGATATCGTTGCCAAATATAAAGAATACGGATGGGATTGTCTTGTGATTTGGGAACACGATATAAAGAATGGTAAATACAAACAATTGATAAATGATTTTTTGGAGAAAAAATGGATAATGAAAAGATTTCAATTTTAGCAGTAGTGCATAAAAATTTGGATAATTTGATAGAGTATGTGAATAGTGTTAAAGCATTCACAACTCGGCCATATGAGATCATATTTGTGAACAACAATGCTGGAGATGATATTAAGCAATATCTCGAATCTATTCAATCAAAAGATATTAAAGTGTTGAACTTGAGTTCCAATATAGGAATAGGGCCTGGAGTAAATTTGGCGTTTTCCGCAGCTCAAACAAACCATTTATTTAAAACTGATACAGATATTGTTATTAAAAGTTTTGGGTGGGAAGATGCTATGATTAAGATCGTAGAGATGAATGAGGGAGTGGGAACAGTTGGAAGTCAGGCTTGTGTATTAAAAAGAGATGAACAGAATAAAATGATAATGGGATATATTCAAGGATGTTGCCAATACATTCCACGCGGAACAACTATTAAGATTTATAATTGGATTCAGAAGAATAGGGAGATCTTGTTGAATTATGTGAATAACTTAATTATCAATAATGAAAATCAATATAGTGGCTATTTAAGAGATCTTGCTAAAAATAAACAATTTATACAATGTAATAGAGGATTTCTGGATGAAGGTTATTTTTGCGTGGTTGATGATCAGGATTATGATTTAATGGTAAGGGTTGCAGGTATGGAATGTGCATTGGCAAACGTTAGTGTTTTTCATAAAGATGCAGGTTTAAATGAGCCGCAAAGGGGCGTACATGTTAGTGATGGTTTTCAATATTTTAGGACCAAATGGGACATAATTAAAAATGTTTGTGGAGATGAAAAGGGTATTATTGGATCTGTTTTGAGTGCTTGTTTTGGAGATTATAAATAAAATAAAAAGGGGAGGATTTAATGAAAGCGAATGTAAAAGGATCGGATTTGGCGGGAAAAGTTTCTTTGGTAGCAGGAAATGTTAAGGGTAAAAATTCAGTTGCAATGATGAATAATGTATTGGTAGAGTTTAGGCAGGAAGAAAAAGACATTGTTATGATGTCATCAGATTTAGAGTTATCTACAAAAGTTATTGTTTATAATGTAGATGTTATTGAGGGCGGGAGTATGATTGTTCCTGCGGATGAATTTGCAAGAATTATTTTGTCTTGTGGTGACAATGTTATAGAGATTGAGCAGGAAAAGGTTAATGGTGCCGTTAAAATAAGTTGGCCAAATGCTGAATATTATTTGGATGTTTCAAGTGGAGAATTTCCTGATATTACAAAGAAAGGAGATGGGGTTGTTTCTTTTAATATTAATTATCCGGTATTTTTGGATATGCTTAATTTTGTTAAAAATGCCATATCTCTTGATAGTTCAAGGTTTGTTTTGAATGGTGCTTGTTTTGATATTTCTAAGAATATTTTAAAGGTAGTTTCAACGGATGGACATAGAATGTCATATATAGAAGGAGATATTGTAATAGATAATGAGTCTTGTGAAAAGCATTCAATTATAGTTCCAACCAATGTTATAAATCAACTTTTAAAGATTCCTGCTGATTTAAATGTAGTCGGAGGAATTATGAAAGTTTTAATATTGTGTGGTGGAAAAGGTACACGGTTAAGGCCGTTTACATATGTTTTACCAAAGCCTCTTTTCCCTTTTAATGATAAAGTTGTTTTACACAATCTTATTGATCATTTAAGTTTGCAGGGCTTTGAGGACTTAACATTGTCATTAGGATATAAGGGTAGTTTTATTAAAAATTATTGCGAGAGTGAGAATCTCAGTGTAAAATATATTGTAGAATCTTCTCCTCTTGGAACTGTGGGCCCCATTAAATTGATGCAGGATCAAGAATTTGATAATCTTTTATTACTGAATGGAGATATAATTACTACAATGAATTTTCGTAAGATGGAGAAAGAACATTGTGAGCAAAATAGTGACATTACAATAGCCTGCAAAGAATATTGCAGAAAAATTCCCTTTGGTGACATAATACATGATGAGAATAATAATATTATTAGGATAAATGAAAAGCCTGTGCATAAGTCTGAAGTTTCTATAGGAATATCAATAATTAGTAAGAGTGTTCTTGATTTAATTGCTGTTAATGAAAGTATGGATGTGCCAGGATTAGTTGCTCTTGCTATATCCAAAGGTTTAAGAGTTAAATGCTATCACTTGCTCCCAAATGAACAATGGAATGCACTTGAACATTTTAAACAATTTAATGATGAAAAAATTGAGAGTATTGAGGAAATATAGGTGTTGGGAGGAATTATGGATTTAGCAAAAGAAATTGCAAAAAGGTTGGGTGGAGATGTTAGTAAAAGAGATGAAATTTTGGCTTGTTTGACAGTTCTTTTACATCCTGAAAATTTTAAAGAAATTGAAAAAATTATTAAAATGAAAGTTGAGATTGATGAAGATAAGGATTTTTCGAGTAAATTGCAGGAATTATTAACATTTCTTTTAAAATTCCATAAATCAACAAGATCATGGGGAGATACGAATGCTTTAGTTGAAGCAGTAATATCGACAAGAGATAGAAATATAAATGAAAGAAATACTGATAATAGCATATGGAGTTCTGCTCAGACAGAACCCTCATCTCCTAATGAAATAGCTACGGATTCAGAGAGAGATAGAATGGAGAGATCTGTGAGACCTATGCCGACGCTAAATAGAGATGCAATTGCCTGATAATAATTAAAAATGATTACCTAACAGTTTGCTCAATTCGTCGAGTTGTTGGTTAACTGTTTGACACGATAAGAGTGGCAGTAAAAAATAATAAGAGAGGTTTGAATGGTTAAGATTATAGTTCCCTTGTTTAATGGATTACAATAAACAAAAAGAATGATTGATAGTGTGCAAAGGTTTACCAATATTCCTTATCAGTTAATATTGGTTGATAATGGATCAACTGATGGAACTCGTGAGTATATTAAAACAATTGAAGGAGCCAAAGTCATATTGAATAATGAGAATCTTGGATATGGCGGAGGAATGAATGTTGGTTTAAAATCCATATTGAATGAGCAATGGGAGTACGTGTTATTTTTTAATAATGATGTTATTGTGACTCCGGGATGGCTTGAAAGATTGGTTTTTTATATTAATATGCCGGAAGATAAGTGTTATATATCCCCAATAGGAATGGTTGGACCTGTTAGTAATTATGTAGGGGGAAGGCAATGTGTTCAAACAGGATTATCAACAGATCCCACATTAGATAATGTGTTGGAATACGCTGAAAAACATTATAAACAATATCATGGTCAGATAGTTGAGGTTTCTACGGTGGTGGGATTGTGTTTATTGTGCAAAAGAGAAGTAGTGGAAAAGATAGGAATGTTTGATGAGCAATTTTTTCCCGGAATGTGGGAAGATAATGATCTTTGTAGGAGGTCGCGTATTGCCGGATATAAGCATATTATAGCAACAGATGTATTTATATATCATTATGGAAGCAAAACTATTACTGCGAATGGTATTGATAAAGGCCGAGAAATGTTTGAGACGAACAAGAAAAGATATTATGATAAGTGGAATAGAATTTTAAAGATAGGTCAACCTAAGAAAATAGTGGGAATGTTGCGTGTCCGCAATATGGCAAAATATATTAAGAGAACATTAGATACGGCTGCGATGTTTTGTAGTGAAGTTGTCGTTGTTGATGGTAATTCAAACGATGGAACGTATGAATGCTGTAAAGAGCATCCGATAGTTACAAGAGTTGAGCAGAGAGAGCCTCCTTTGGAAAAGGGTGGAGCAGAAGCAGATGATAGAAATTTTTTATTGCAAATGGCAAAAGAAAAGAATGGTATGTGGATGTATTGTATGGATGGCGATGAAATGTTTGAGGATAAATGTAAATATGCAATGCAGACAATCTTGAATTATAATATTGATATAGATTTGTTTTGTTTTCCTGTTTTTACATTTTGGGATGATGAAGATCATTATAGGGCTGATGGAATATGGGGTGGAATGTTGCAGGGTAGGTTATTTAGAAATTTACCCAATCAAAAGATTTATTATAGAAAAGAACTTGGATCTGTGCATTGCGGAAGTCATCCTTTTATGCCGGATGAAACCCGTTCTACAACATTTTTAAGAGTAAAACATTATGGGTATGTTGATAGGGCAAATAGAGAACGTAAATATAAATGGTATACCGAAGTTGATAAAAGTAAAAGTGAAGGTTTAATTCTTGGTGGTTATGCCCCTTATTATAAAAAAATGTATTATGGGAATGAAAGAGCCGTAGTGCAGGATGCTGATTTTTATAGGCATTTAATCGATGAGGGTGGAATGATTAAGAAAAAATGGATAGAAAATAATTCAATCTGTTTGTCAATGATTGCCAAGAATGAAGAAGAGCATATTGCTAACGCTATCAATTCAGTTAAACCAATGATTGATGAATGTGTAGTTATTGATACGGGAAGTACTGATAGAACTGTTGAAATTGCACAGTCTTGTGGTGCCAAAGTATATCATTATCCTTGGAATAATGAATTTTCAAACCCACGTAATATGTCTTTAAGATGTGCAAATTCTAAATGGATATTACGATTAGATGCCGATGAGATTATTGAGAAATCAGATTTACCTCGGCTTTGGTGGTTATCTCAGGATGACAATATTGATATATGGATCTTCCCTATACATAATTTTTTAAGAGATCCTATTGTCGGAGATTATTTTGGTAAGTGGGCATTTTCTGAAACATGTCGTATGTATAAAAATGATCCACGATTTTTCTTTTCCGGAGTAGTGCACGAAGAAATAGATGAATCTGTATTTGCAGCACAAAAGAGAGGGGAAAGAATTGGTACAGCAAGAGCAGATTTTAGGATATTTCATTTTGGATATTTAAAAAAGAGAAAGTTTGTTAAACAAAAATTGTCTAATTATTTTAAAATGAATATGGCACAGATTAAACAAACCCCTGATCGTGCTATGCCTTATCATGCTGTGGGACTTCAATATTTTTATGATTATCATGATTGGATTAATGCTTTAAAGTATATGAAAATAGCAAGACAGAAAGATAAAAATTTTTGGATGGCATATAATGATGCAGGTGTAATTGAAATGGAAAGATGTAATTTTTATAAGGCTGGTCAATTTTTTGATGAAGCAAAAAGGATACAGGATACCAAGAAAGATATTAGTATAATACAAAAAGAGCAAATGGGAGAATGGACAAAAAGATTAAGAAATAAATATGATGAGATGATCATAAGTATGCTTCAATCCAAAGTATTAAAATTTTGGATTTCAATTGTTGATGCTTTAAGAGTATTATTTAAGTATAATAGTAAGATTTTATCATGGATCATTGGATGTATGAATAAGATATTGGATGGTAAAATATTTAAATCTGTAATTCAAAAATGTTCACTTACTCCCGGGTATAAAGATTTTATGAAAGTTTTGTTGGGTATGGTGGATTTTTTTGTCAGAGAGCCACATTATTTAAAATTTATTGATTTTCAAGTATTACCATTAAAGATTAAGATGAGATTCGATGAGATAATTTCAAGTTTTTATGATTTTAATGGTAAAGAGGTTAAAAGATTAGAAAGCAATACAAACAATATCATAACTTGTTTGAGGGAGAAGAAATTATGAAGGGAGTAATATTGGCAGGTGGGACAGGTTCAAGGCTTGGAAAATTGACATCTGTTTTAAATAAGCATCTTGTTGCTGTTGGTAAAGTTCCAATGATTGAATATCCATTGGCTACATTGAGAAAAATGGGTGTTAATGATATTTGTGTTGTAAGTGGATCGGAACATATAGGAACAATAGTGAGTTATCTTACAAAAGAGCATCCTGATATGGATTTTACTTATAGAGTTCAAAAGAAGGCTGGAGGTATTGCTCAGGCATTGTTATTGGCAGAAGATTTTGCAGGAGATAGTCCTATTGTAGTAATTCTTGGGGATAATATATTTGGTGATGATAATTTTAAAGAAGTATATGAACATTGGGGATACAGTACTTCATGGTGTGGAGCAAAGATCTTTTTGAAAAAGGTGGATGATCCTTGCAGATTTGGTGTGGCACAGATTAAAAATGATAAAATTATTTCTATCGTAGAAAAGCCTAAAAAACCAAAAAGTAATTTGGCTGTAACGGGTTTATATATTTATGATTGGGGAGTTTTTTCGAGAATAAAGAAATTAAAGCCTTCTGACAGGGGAGAATTAGAAATAACAGACGTTAATGAATCTTATTTAAACAATGGTTGTTTATCTTATCATGTAGTTCAGGGATTTTGGTCGGATGCCGGTACACATGAGAGTAGGAGAAAAGTAGAAGAATATTTACATAAAAAGGGGGAATAGTGGTATATCCAAATGATTATATTAACAATGTTTTTCAGGGAAATAGTTTAGATGCCATAAAGGCTATACCTGACAATAGCATAGACATGGTTTTAACAGATATTCCTTATGGCGAGGTAAATAGAAAAAGTAATGGTTTGAGAAATCTCGATAAGAATGATGCCGATGTTGTGGGGTTTGATGTTGGCGTGCTAATTAAAGAGTTGACAAGAATAACCAAGGGATCAGTTTATGTTTTTTGTGGGTGGTCGCAATTGGCTATATTGAAAAATGGAATGGCAGATGCTGATATGACTACAAGAGTAATAATATGGGAGAAGACAAATCCTTCGCCAATGAATGGAGATTTTGTTTGGCTTTCTGGTATAGAGCCCTGCGTGTATGGTAAAAAACCAAAAGCAACGTTTAATGCTCATTGCAGAAACTCTGTGTTGAGATATTCAAGTGGGCATAGTAAAGTTCATCCAACGCAAAAGAATTTAGATCTTTTTAAAGAATTGATTAAGATAAGTTCCAATGCAGGAGATCTTGTCCTTGATCCTTTTATGGGATCAGGCACTACCCCTGTTGCTTGCAAAGAATTGGACAGGAGATATATAGGTATTGATCTTAATCCTGAGTATGTTGAAATCGCTAAAACACGATTGGTAGATACTAATTATCAACCTGAATTAAATTTATAGAAGGAGTAGACATGCATGGTATAGTTTTTGGTAAGGGATTTTTAGGTACAAGAATTGCAAATGTTTTGGGATATATTACTACGGGTGTAGATACGACGGACGCTTTATCTCTTGGATCTTATTTGGATAGAGAAAAACCTGATGTTGTAATTAATGCTGTGGCTAAGACAGGTATTGGTAATATTGATTGGTGTGAATCCCACAAAGAAGAAACAATATTGTCTAATCTTGTTGGTGCTGTTAACTTGTGTGTTGAGTGTGCAAAGCGAAATATTTATTTTGTTCATATGGGTAGTGGATGTGTGTATGATGGGGATAATGGTGGTAAAGGTTTTTCAGAAGATGATGAGCCTAATTTTTATGGTCCGCAATTTTATGCCAAGACAAAGATTCTGGCCGAGAAAGCGTTAAAAGAATTTCCTTGTTTGATTGTTAGATTAAGAATGCCCATAGATGAGATACCTCACGAAAAGAATTTTATAGATAAAGTAAGTAAGTATAAGCAGGTAATTGATATTCCAAACTCCATGACTACTATTACGCACATGATTGGATCTTTGCGACAAGCAATATCTCAACGCAAGTTGGGGGTTTTTAATTTTGTTAATCCCGGAACTATTTCAGCAGCAGAGATTATGTCTATGTATAAAGAAATTATTAATCCTGACCATACATTTAAAGTGATATCAGGAGATGATCTTGATAAAATGACCGTGGCAAAACGATCAAATTGTGTTTTGAATACTGATAAGATGAAAGAGAATGGCTTGCTTATGCCTGATATTCATGATGCCGTAAGAGAAAGTCTTAAATTATATTCTTGGTATGTATCTCAACCAATGTTAAAGGAGGTGTGTTGTGAAGATAAACGATCTGTTTAAAAGGGCAGTAAAAGTGGGTATTGAGAATGATGTGAGGGGATTAGTGGCAGTTCAAAAAGATTTAGATAATATTAAAAAAGAATATGATGATTTGGAGGAATACGAAAAGAAATATTTTGACAAATCTTTATTAGTTAATCCTTACCCCGATTCATCTGTTTTGGCTGACAATGATACTGAATTTGGTAGATTGTTTGTGGGTATAGATATTTTTAGCGGAGAATTGGAATATATAAATAGATATGGGAAAGGTCATGATTGTAGTTGTGCTGCATGGTCACATCATCCTGAGGGAAAAGCAAATTGTCAATTATGGCGTGTTTTAAATATGCAGATCGGTATTTATAAAAAATATGGCGTTATGGTTGATATTGATTCTGAATATGGTGAAGAGTTTAAATTTAAAAATATTTATAAGAAATTTTCAAGACAAGTTAGAGAGGATTGCCTCGGGGATAATAATGAACAGTTGCCTCAATTGGCATCAAAAATGGGTATTCAATATATGTGCACTCATACTATATCCGATAATTGTTTACAGAAATATTTAGAAGATAATGTGGTTTCAAATTTTAAAGAGACAGATGATGTGAATGATCTTTTAAAACGTTTATATGATGAACCCGAATATATTGATGCGGCAGAACATTCTTCTGGCCCAAGAGTAGTTGCAGGTAAATTAAGTAATAAGTTGGGTAAAGTCTTGGTTGATATGACCGGGGGGCTTGAGGCTCCAACATTAGTTATGCCTTCATTGTCCGCATCAGGAATAAAGACAATGCTTGTTATGCACATTTCTCCTGATATGTTTGAAAATGCTGAATCTCATAGAATTAATGTTATTTGTGCGGGGCATTATGCTTCTGATTCTCTTGGTATGAATTTATTGTTGGATAAGGTGGTAGGAAATGAAGAGGTTGCTGAGATAGGTGGATTTATTAGGAATGATAGGAGAAATAAATAATGGCAAAAGATTGGTCAGGTAATTCTAATAGTATATATAAAACATTGGGAGCAAGCAATCATACTGATGAAGAAAGGCAAAGTGAAGATTTTTATGCAACAACGCCAAAGGCTGCTGAATTGCTTTTGCAACTTGAAACTTTTTATCATAAAATATGGGAACCTGCTTGTGGTGAAGGACATTTGAGTAAAGTTTTTGAGAGTACAGGATATGAAGTGAAAAGTACTGATCTAATGGACAGGGGATTTGGTGAGGCAGGAGTAGATTTTTTAGGTATAGATAATCAGGCTTGGGATGGGGATATTATTACTAATCCTCCCTATAAGTATGCTCAAGAATTTATAGAGAAAGCATTGGAAATCATTCCTAATGGCCGAAAGGTTGCAATGTTTTTGAAATTGCAGTTTATGGAAGGAAAGGCTCGAAAGAAATTATTTTTAAAAGATCCCCCAAAGACAGTATATGTTTCAAGCAGTAGATTGATGTGTGCAAAGAATGCTGAGTTTGAGACAATGGTAGCAGGGGGGGGGGCAGTGCAATTGCTTATGCGTGGTATGTGTGGGTCAAAGGATTTAAGGGAACGACTGAATTAAAATGGTTTAATTAGAGGAGAGTTTTTTATGGAAGAAATATTTGGAGATGATGCTTATGTTGTGGAAAAAGAAGCCTTGTTATATGTTATTCAGAGGATGAAAGATGACGGTAAAAGAATACAAAGTATATTAAATGGCTTGCCGGATAAAAATGAAAAGAAATTGAAGTTGGCTGCCATGGATGGCACAAAGAAACGCAGGTATGCTGAGTGGGGAATACAGGAAGTATCAAGCCCATTGGAATTTATTCTAATCAAGAATGCTGAACGAGTTATATATTTTTATAATGAATTTATAAATAAGAAAAAAATGCAAGAAAAACATGGAGGTTCTAATGAGTGAGAATGAGATTGAGCAGAACGAAGAAAGAGAGCAAATTGTAAAAGATCTAATATATAAGATCGACAATGAAATTGTCCCGGATTATAGAGAAAACGTAGAAAGTAAAAAACATATAGAAAAAGAACTTGTTTTGCAACTTGCATTAAAAAAATTAACTGTTAAGCAAAGAGATGCTATATTTCTTAAAATATGGAAACATATGTCCGAGGCTCAAATTGCGAAATTTTTAAAGATCTCACAGGCTGCTGTTTCAAAGAATTTGAGTAGGGGATTACAGAAATTATGCAAGATTATAATGGGAAAGAAGATTAAATCCAAAGAAATATCTGCTTTGACAAGAGGGGGGCATATGGCTCATTATCTTTTGATAAATGATTTGTTAAATAGAGATATTCTTGAAATGCCTTATTCTATAGTGATTTTAGAAAGGGAAAGATTGGATTTGGTTGATAAATTTCATAATGTTGTGTTTGAGAGAGATAATAAAAGGTGTGTTATGTGTGGGGATGGGGATAATAATAGATTGTATTGTCATTGTATGAGCGAATCTTTACCCAAGCAAACGAAAAATTCTTGTATTTTATGTCATAGTTGTCATATGTATGTGCATAATTTGGCCATATTGAGCAATGCAGAGCGTGAGATCTTTAACGGAGTAATAAAAACGAGCAGGGAAAAGAATAATTATTTTCCGAATTCTGAAAAGTAAAATGGTTATAAAATGGTTATAATTCCCCTATATATGAAGGGGTATGATGTGTTGACCTCTTTAATATGTTTATGATAAGTATTGTAAAGTTAATTATTATTATGTAAAATAGTGCTTATGTGATATAGTGATAAAATGCTTGATTTTGGTTGTTTTGCTATATTTTGATAATTTAACTTATTTTAGGAGGAATTATTATGTCTAAATTTTTTGAAGGCTTATTAAAAGAATGTGAAATAAAAATTGAAGGGGTAAAGAAACAGGCTACACGGCAGGACACCGACTTTGTTGGCAATTTAAAAAAGATTGTGGCTGATAATTCCGATACGGGTTTTGGCTCTGAGATTAATAATCAAAATCCTGCTGTTGAAAATGGTAGCCCTGATCAGATGATGCCTGGCCAAGGGATATACGAAGAGCAAGTGAGGCAGTCGCCTACATTGTCAAATAGGGTATTCAATAAAGCATTAATTGAACAGGAATCAGGTATTAATATTGATTCATTCATAAGTTCTGCAATGATCGCCGGCGTAGGCGAGATGGACAAAGTGCTTGGGCTTTTTTATGTTTATTCGGGTCAAGATCAAAATTTTGACAATCTTTTGAATGAATATATTCAATCTATAATGGCTCCCAAGGAAAGAGGTAATGAGCCACAAAATGAAGCACAAGTAGAACAACCACAGGAAAATATTGAAGAAAAAAGTGGGAAATTAGTTGTGGCAGAAAAAGATGCTGATTACAGCGAAGTGTTTAATTACTTCTATAATTTTTTCAGTGGTAAGGGTGCAGATGAGTTAAAAAACTATTGGAAATCATATCAAAAGGAAAAGAAAAAGATCGGCAGTGCAGATGTGGATGCTCTTATGTATGTAGTTGGGCTAAGGGCAAGGGGTTATAATAAAGATTCTGCTTCTGACATATCTCATATATTGATCAATGCCGGAGTGGTATCGAATATGTTTGATAAAATGGATTATCCTCAGGTGATTGTTGATAACGTTCTTTTTGAGAAAGATTCATCGGGGGTTTGGATAGCATCTAAAAACTTTGACAATGATAAATTTAAAAAGAGTATTGTATCGAGAGTGAGATTATTGAGATCGTTGCAAGATCATTCTTTTTATGGTCAAGATACGTTTCTTGTTAAAGCGGGAGAAAAATTGTATACATTGGATCTTTTAGGATCGATAACAGCAGAAGCGTCGTTTGAGAAACAAGTAAAACAAATGAGCGATAATGAATTGATTGAAGCAAAAAAGAAGATTTTAGCAGGAACCTTAACGAAAGAAAGCGTAGAGAAGATAAAAGAAATCAATGAGGAATTGCTAAATAGGGGAAAGAATGATAATTTAGATCAAGGACCTGGCGAAAAAAATCCTGTTACCGAAGTTGTAGATACAGTATGGGAGGATGTAAACATGGAAGATTATTCAACATTGGGTAATAAATCGACAGAACAACCTTCTTATATGTCAGGAGAGACAAGTGATAAACCATCGGGTGGTAATGTTTAAGTGTTGCTTGACAAATGACAATATTTGTGCTATACTATGGAGTATATAAAATGTTAAATAAAGCAGCAGACACAATATTTGATGAACGCCCACTAACAAATGATGGTCAAGAATATTATGAGAGGGGGACTGACGGATCAGTTTATGATATAAATCGAGATCGTGGTAATGGCGATCCCTTTGGTATGTTAAGCCCTAATCGCGGAACTACGCCCCAAACAGAATTTTCTGTTGAACGAAATGAGAATCTCATGGATGAAAGAGACATTCTTTCCTATGGGGATCCTGTGCAAATGACAGAAGAGGCTGTGAGTGGTAAGGGTAATAACGGAACAGGTCAAATATTGGAATTTTTAGGTAGTAATAAAATATTAGTTTACTTTCCTAAAAGTTCCGTGAAACTTCAGATATTAAATAAAGATGAAGTAAGAAAGATAGAGAATTTTGGACAAGATAAAGATGTTATTAATGAGCCAATGGATAGTATGTCAACGGCTCCTGATGATTATGAAAATCTTGAACAATTGAGGGATATAAGAAAGGTGGATGATATAAGTGAAGATAAAAATCCCGAACCAAATTCCGCTACGGATTGGTAAAATAAAAAATAGATAGGAGGAATAAAATGGAAGAAGAAAAGACAGGAAAAGAGATTGAACAGGCTGAGACAGCATTTTTAGTGGTAGTGCCGAGTGATGGAAAACCTTCGTTTATAATCACAAAGGATGTTCTTAAAGAGTCTAAAAGAGAAGCCACGATCGTTGATGTAAGAAGGGCATTACATGAAATAGAGAGTTATTTACAGATGCAGGGTTGTGGACAGGCTGTTCTTGGTATATTGTCTTCTGCTCAACAGCAACCAAAGTCAAATATAATAACTCCATCACATTTGAAATAATAAGTAATCAAAATTATTATAGGAGGAAGTAAAATGGGAAAGTTTTTGGATAATATGAAAGATTTATTAGGTATGAATAAGAAATCTGATGTAATTGTAACTAAAGAGGCACCGAAAAAAAAGGAAGAACCAAAAGAAAAAGTAAAAACAAAAGTTAATCTTCCAAAGCCAGAAGATGATCCTGAATTGGCAAGAAATCAATTTGTGACGGCTGCCGAGGAAAAAGAAGAGCCAAAAGATTATCAAGAGAAACCCTGTGATAGCAAATCTGACAAAGGATCTGAGGCATTAAAAGACGGAGATTCTATCAATAAAAATATTGACAAAATTGATGGAGTTAAACCGAAAGAATTGGAGAGTGTTAGTTTGTCTGCTGATGCAAATGGGGCGTTAAAAGGCGATAAGTCTGAATTAAAAAGAGATAAAGAAGTTCCTGCAGGTAGAAATTCAGGATTATTTGCTCAACCATCTGCTAAATCAGTAAAAGATATAGAGAAAGTATCGATTACTGACAATGTTGGTAAGGGCGAAAATAGTAAATTATTTGTTGATCGTCCTGCCGAAGCAAAGAAACCATCCGATACGTTTGAAAGTGTTGGTTTATCGTATAATCCAAAAGATAAATATCAATCAGGTGATAATAAGAAATTATTTGATGTTCCATTATCATCTAAAACCCTTTTTGGACCTGTTAAAGAGAAAATTGATGCTTCTACTGAGAAGCGAGTAATAAAGCAGGCAGAAGGAGCCGGAATAAGTTTGGTAAAGATTGCGTACGTGATCGAGGATCAAGTTGTAAAAGATGATGCAGGATCTGTGGTGGGGTATGGTGAAGGAGCCACATTTACAGCAGAAGAAGCAACAAAGATTAAAACAAAAATGAAAGCAAACGTTTTATTGTGGAAAAATGAACAAGGAGCAGTAACAGAAGGTCCATATATATTTTATTCTGCAAATCCCGATGTACTTGATGCTTGGGTTAAGCATGCATTTCCTAATCCCCCAACAGAACAGTACGAGGCTGGTACATGGCAGAAGATTGGATCAAAAGAAACAAAAGCAGATCTTGGAGAATTAGAAATAGTACCTCTAAAAATAAATCCTTATGAGGAAAAATCAAAACCATCATCTATTTTGAATAAAGATATATATAAAGATAATGCTGATGGTGTGGGTACAGAAAAAAGATTATCAAATTCCGATTTGGGAATTGGTCCTGTTAATGATTCAATAACAGCATCTGTGGAAAAGAAATCTAAAGAACTTGGTATAGATTTAATCGAAAACAAAATAGAAGAGGAGTGGGAGCATTCTACAATATTAGATAATGGATGGTCAATTGATTATAATTGGACTGGAGATGAAAATTATGATGAAGAATTAGATGATAGCAATAAAGAACATGTTAAAAATATGATAATTGAAGGGTATACTAATGGAGAATTAAATCAATTGGATGTAGATGGTAATACAGAACATCGTGGTTGGTGGATGTGGAGAAAATAAGAATGAGAATAAGGCATTGTAAAATATGCGGTAAATCCAATGATGGAACATTGTGTGATATTAAGCGTGTTTGTGATTTTTGTCTATCCATTAAAATACCGTGTACCTGTGGATGTAATCAATTACATTTTAAACATGACAAAAGAGGTAGAGAGTATAAATATGTGAAAGGGCATGATAAACTTGGTTTGCATTGTAAAATTTGCCACAAAGATAACGATGGAACATTAGGAAAGGATAAATATGTTTGTGATAATTGTTTATCAATTCAAATTCCTTGTGCTTGTAATTGTGGCCAATATCGTTCAAAATATGGTAAACAAGGTAGAGAACGTAAATATATAAATGGTCATCATTGGAATGGTAAACATCATACAGAAGAATCAAAAAGTAAACAGTCAGAATCTCATATTGATATGCATTGTGCAGTTTGCGGTAGAGACAATGATGGCACATTAATTAGTTATAAAAATTTTGTTTGTAAAGAATGTTCATCTAAAATGATTTTTTGTGGTTGCGGTTGTAAGCAATTACATCTAAGGTATGATAAATGGGGCAATGAACGTAAATATATACACGGACATTGGACAGAAGAACACAAAAAAAAGCAATCAGATTTAATGAAGGGATCAAATCATCCTAATTGGAAAGGTGGCGTAACGCCTGCAGTAGAAAGAATAAGGAGTTCTTTAAAATATGATCAATGGCGTCAAGATGTTTTTAAAAGAGATAATTATACCTGCCAAAAGTGTGGGGATAGTAGAGGTGGAAATTTAAAAGCACATCATATTAAAGAGTTTGCATTATTGTTGGAGAAAATTAAAAAACATTCACCATTGATTGATTTATACGAAAGTGCAATGCTATATAAACCTTTATGGGATATTGACAATGGAATAACACTTTGCGAAGATTGTCATAAAAAAGAACATAAAAATAAAATAATAGGATAAAATATGATCAACAAAATTCCATTGGATAGAATTTGGTTTGAAATTATAAAAAATCAGAATAATAGAACCCTTGATTGGTCAAAAATATATAAGCAAGGAAATCGCGTGCTTACTACATATGATCTTTTAAATGAAAAAGGTGAAGTGGTCCCTGCTGGTAGTGCGGGTACAATTATCGCAAGAAAAGATCCCGGATATATAGATATTTTATTTGATACAGGATATGGAAAAGTAAAATACTCTGATATTGTTAGGGATAATCTTTTATCAATTTTAGAAGACAGATCTTATGTGAAAGCATTTTTAGAGGAAGATAAGGCTATATTAGAGAAAAGACATTCCCAATTTTATAAGCAATATGAAAATAAGGAAGATGATGTTGTTGCATCACCTGAAATACAATCTGTATCTGAGCCTGTAAATAGCGATGCTACATTATTGGATATGACAGTTGGGTTATTAGAGGAAGTATCAAACACAATAAAGTAATACTTTTTGTTGCATAGATACATAATATAGTATAGATGAATAGAGAGGTGAGGAATGGTTTCTACTGAGTATAAAGAATTAATGGATTTTGTTTTGAAATCATTTGATAATGAAGATGATTTTGTATATGTTATAACAGGACAAAAACTGTGTGATCTTGAAAGTATCGCAAAGGATGAATATACAGAAAAAGAATTTGATAAGTTAAGAGAAGACAATTATGATGAGTTTAAGAAACAATGCCCTGCTGAGGCAGAGGCTTTTGAATTAGCCGATAAAGAATTGACACAGTTGCGTAATTTGATACCAAAGAGCGAACAGGATAAATTCGGAACTTATGGTTCATATGTCATTGAACATCAGGATGCTTTTTTTAGAGATTTATGGAGAAGTGCTAAGGGTATTGAAAATAAAGATTTGATTATAGATTTTGCAACACCTGCTGTTAGCGTAGCAGGCAGTAGCCCTAAAGTTTTAAATGAAAAGGATTTTAATGATGCTGATCATAAGAACTACAATGATGCAGTGAATGAGAAGACACTGGAAGGCTATTCCTTTAAAGAGGCAAAAGAGTTATGTAAACATCTATTATTATAGAGAGGTGTAAAATGCACATTCTATATTTATTTGGAATTGCTCTTTTGATCATACTTTTAAATTTTATAATATTTTCAGTGATAATTATTATTTTAGATTGGTTTGGTAAAAGGTTTAATAAATAAGGGAGGGATAAATGACTAAGTTGAGGGGTAGTAAAGAATATAAAGGAATTCCAGTAACAACCGGGCATGAAAAAGAAGAAAACAGCATTGGTTTTGCTATAACGGCATTTTGCATATTGGCAATATTGTTAGGTCTATTCTTGTCTTCTATGGTTAAGACAAGCAGAGCAATGGAAAAATCGGTTCCGGTGGGAATGACAGAAGTAAGATAATGTGGGGGGGAATGTATGGATATAAAGCAAGATATTATAAAACGATTGGGCCCTGATGTTAAAGTAAATAAAAATTTAAAGGGTTGTTATGAGTATACGTTCAGCAGGATTTCGGCTGCTGTATTTAGAATTAGTAATATTGATATAATAGGGTGGCATATAGGAGATCTTGTTTGTGTGGCAGAGGATAGTAGGTTATTTGCAAATGAAATAGGGGCAACACTTCCTGAGGATTGTAAAGTTGTTGGCACACTTAGTGGTATATCTGACAATCCAAAACAATTATTTATAACTATTCCATTGCATGATAATTTTGATGATAGGTCTGCTTTTTCAATTGATAATGATTTTAGGGGGAGTATTGAGATTGATGGCGACAACCCTGAACTTGATAGGGAAATGCATGGTTTCCGGGATTATAGAGAGTTTGGGGATTAGAAAGGAATAAGGGGGTAATAAATGAAGAAAAGAAATAAGATGATTCTTATGATGGGATATCCGAGATCTGGAAAAACGACATATGCTAAGAAGTTTTTAAAGAAAAATCCTGAATATATATATCTTTGTCCTGATGATATGAGGCTTGTTGTTCATGGTCAAAGGTTTTATGCTCCGGCAGAAGATCTTGTTTGGGCAACAATTAAGTTTATGGCCAGATATTTTTTAGATCAAAATAAGAATATTTTAGTAGATGGTACGTTTCTTACTTTTTCTTTAAGACTTCATTGGATTAGTTTGGCAAGAGAATATAATTATGATTTGGAATTTATACATATACCCACAGATCCTGAGATTTGTATGAAACGAGCAAAAAAACTTGGTCAAAAGGATTTAGTGCCTGTTATAGCAAGAATGATGACGAACTATGAAAATCCAGGAATTGAATTAGACAAAAGAGTAAAATATAGAATAATAAAACAGAAAAAAAGAGAAATGTAAGGAGGATTAAGAGAAATGGCAAATACAGAAAATAAGAAAGAGAGTTTAAAGAGTTCAATGCTGAGCAGAAAGTTCTTACTCTGTTTGTTGGCTATGCTCTTAGTGTGTCTTATGGCAAGAAGAAATCCTTCTCCGGAATGGGGATGGGTTTTGATCGGTATACTTGCTCAATATGGATGGTTCAATGTGGCAGATAAAAAAGTTCCTGTGCCAAAATCAAAGAAAGATATGCAGAATATCCTTAGCGAAGCAGATAGCAGTCTTACGGAAGATAAAGAAGCCTAACTAAAGTAGGAGGATACAAATGGGAGAAAACAATAAAATAGATTGGATAAATGTTTTGATAGTGTCAGTCATAATAATAATTCTTTCAGTTGTTGTTATAAGTAATTTTACTATGTCTAAAAATGATATGAAACGCAGGGCTATACAGTTGGAGAAAAGTCAGGTTAAATAAATAAGGGGGAGGTATACAATGGAAAGGAATAAAGTGTGCGATAGGTGTGGAGAAAAAAATAAAATAGGGATATTTCATATAATGGGCAAAGAACATGTATATTGTAGGAAATGCATTGAATTAATGGAAATTGTTTTAGATACATTTAATAAGAGTTTTTGTTCTAAACGTAAAGATCAAATTAAATTAAAAAAAGATCAAATCCCTAATTTATTGAAAGATTTGCCATTAAAGATAGTATTTTTTAAATAGGAATTAAGAAATGGATATAAAACAAGATATTATTAAACGATTGGGTCCGGATGTGGTGGAAAAAAAGAATTGTAATGATTTTCCCAATAATGTGTTTATGTCTCCTAAGGGACAGTTGTGGGAAGTTTATGTGGATAATAGTAGAGATTTTCAAGTAAACGGTCTTGTTTGTGCTGATGCCAATGGGCATGTTTATTCTCCGGATGTAGGTTCTTATAATGGTGGGAGAGTGTTGGGGTTAGTTGAATCCATAGTAGATGCAAACACGATAAGAATGAGAAGTTAGTGATATGTGTGGGGGAGTTTAGGATGGGTGTTATAGAAACAATGCTTTCAAGATGGGATAGTAGGAAAAAAGGAGTAAATAAAGACTTGCCTATTTATATTACAAAAGGGAAGAAGGCTGATAGATATTTTATACATAATCTTTATGGAAAGAGATTAAAGGCCAAACTAAGAGATGAAGTGGATTTTGCACTTGATGGTTCATATATAAGCATAGTAAGTGATACCGGAGAAAAAATGGGGTATGATGGGATTGCAAGAGGAACAAATGAAATATATATGTATAGAGATCCTAAAAAAGATCGAGAAACAAATGTTGTAAGATTAATGAAAGGTACGGTTGTATGCGTAGGAAGTAATATGAGGGGAACTCTTACAGATATTTCGGTGGATGCATACGATGCAATGAGTGCTTATAGGATAAATTTATGAGTGTAATTGATATTATAATCCACAGGTGGGGACAGGATAATAAAGAGGTAGAGGAAGATAAAGCAGAAACTTGTATCTCAATGCCTAATAAAAGTGAAATAACAACAGGATCTATGTTGGATGCAATAAATTCATTAGCACGGTATGATCTTGAAACAAGTTATGTTTTGCAAAGAAATCAAGTTTTACAGCAACAATTAACGGCAGTGAGAAATAGTGTGTTATGGCATCAAACAATGGAGAGGATCAGAGGGGGACGAGAGCATGAACTTGATAGAGGTAATTATAGGTAGATGGAAGCCGGATGCCGGGCACAGAGAAGTGGAAATAGTCAATGAAGGATATAATGGATATATTCTAGGGGAAGATTATTGTCAAAGGTATAGAGTATTAAATGCAGATCTTTCTATAATAAGAAAGAGTAGTTGTGTTTATTTTGATGATAAAGGTTTGTTCTATTATGAGAATGAAGAACATCCTGATAATTGTCAGCACGGACTTATTGATTGTATAAACGAACCTGATGGAAGTGTATGTGTCAAAGTATATGGAACAAGAGATTTTGGCAAGATGTATGTTGTGGAATGGGTAGGAATAGATCCTGCTATATGAAAGGTTAAAGAAATAAAGGTAGTGGAGAAGTTATGAATGTAATAGATATTATGATAAAGAGATGGGCAAAAGATGTTAAGACTATAAAGAGTAAAAATGGATACAGGTTTGTGTATAGAATGTGTGATGGTTTTCAATTAGGTGCTGGCGATTGGTATTTAGAAATAGATAAAGAAGGATATAGTGGATGTATAGATAAAAATCTTATACTTGGCAATGGAGACATAATAACTATAAGTGATAGCAATCAATTGATTTTTTCCAGTAATTTGCCCACATCAAACAAAGCATATATAGGTATAGTAAAGGATATATCAAGAAATGGGAATGGGCAATGTATGAGGATAGATGTTAATGAATATTGGAAAGAGAAGTGGAGAGGGTTAAGAGTGGTAGAAGAAGTGTTTAAACAGAAGAATAAGCAAAGAGATTTTGAAAGGTGGATGTAGTAAGGGGGAGTACAAGATGAGTGTGATAGATACGATAGTGAATAGGTGGGGGAAAGATATAGTAGGAGATAGAAAGATAAGGATATATAAGTTAAAAGAGTATCCTTATGCGGAAAGAAAAATGTATAGGCTTTGTGATGTTGATGTTAAAAGAGTAGGAGACAGTGCTTTTATTTATTTTGATGGATCAGGGTTTTACTATGAAGGAGATCCTCGGCCATATTATGCAATTAAAGCAAGGATCGCAAGTATAGCAGCCGAAAGTATAGATGTTTCTGTAAGTGATACAGATGCTGTAATAATAGATTTGTTTGAGTATAAGGGAAAGGTATAAAGAGGGGAGAGAGAAGCAATGGGAATAATAGAAACAATGATAGAGAGGTGGGGAGAGGGAAAGAATATAGAAGATAAAGAATTTATATCGCCACACGGTTATAGGTTTATAAATCTTCATTCTACTAAGGCAGATAAGTCTTTTTGGGTATTAGAGATAGACAAGAACAATAAGAAGATACCAATGAGTAGAGTGACAACTAAGTTAGTATGTGGTAGTTTTGTGTGTATTAATAGGTTTGGTACCTTAGGTTTTTTAGATAAGCCTTCCAAGTATTGTATAGTTATGGGTAGGGCTGAACTTGTGTATGATAATTTTGTAAAGATAGATCTTGATGACTATTGGATAGGACAATGGAAGGGTAAGAGTGAGGTAGTGGAGATATATGAGTAGAGAGTGGTTTGTGTCATAATGATGCAGTGACGGGGGTATTAAGTAGGAAAGATTAGAGAAAAGAAGGAGAAAAGAATAGTAAAGGTGGAGTAAAGGGGAGACAAGGTGGGGGAATATGGGAGGAAAGAGAGAGTTTATATATAGAAGTATGGAAAAAAGCGAAAAAAATCTATCTCGCAGACACCTTTAACTTTAAGAAATGCAAAAAGTAATTAGTTCAGACCTTAGAAAGAACAAGAGAAATCATAAATATATAATATTTTTTGGAGTAAAAAAACTAATGAAAAAACAATCCGGATATACTTTAGTTATAAATTTATCTGACTTAAATATAGACACCAATGAACTAATTTCTGAGGCCATAAAAACATTGGGGGGGACTAAGAATATATCTCTATTGTCTTGGGCTCGCAAGGTAGCAGAGAATAAGTATACAATGGCTATTGGGTTAAAGGCTATAAGTTTGGCTACTGCAAACGATCTATTAGAGTTTGGTGGTATGAAGGGAGTAAGGCTATTGCCTGCTACGCTAAAGGTAGAGGCAAGTAATAGTGGGGGGATAGGTGTAGGAATAAAGAAAGAAAGTAAACAATATGAATCTGATTCAATGAGAAAGAATTATATAGAGATGGCTAAAAAGAAAAAGGCATACCCTGAGAAAGATGTAAGTGTGGGGCAGTGGGATTTGGTACGATCAGAGGATTGGGTAATTGTAATCAATGCAGGCGATAAGATAATATACTATGAGTATTGGGGGGAACCATGTTGGGTAGCAATATATCAAAAGCCGGAGTATAAAGGTCTTACTCACAATGAAGCCGTAGATAAGTTTATGGCAGATAGATTTCCTTCCATCGCCGCCTCTGTGGGGGAGAGTGTAATCGGATATACATATACAGAATATGATGATGAGGGTTATTTATCGGAGGAAGTGGGGGAAACATTAAATGATAGTGAAGATTATGTGGTGGGGACCGGGGCAGAGAACGGTATATTAAGAGTGGAGATAACAAACGGTGGTGGGGAAAGAAAGGGGAAGGGTATAAAGTCTGAGAAAGAGATGGGGCAATGGGAAGTAGGGGAGTGGAAAGAGTTAAAGGTTAATAAGAGAGGCGAAATAGACAAATTGTCTTCGCTATCTCTATCCGATATAGAAACGATTAAAGAGTTATATAGGCAGGGGATAGTGGGAGAAATAGATCCACAGGTAGCAGAGAAGTCAAAAGAGATTATATTATCGCTTATGGAGAGAGTGGGAGTATCGCCTGAAGAGTTAGAAAGAAGTAGAAGATTTGAAGAAAAAGAGTATGGAAGGTTTTGGGATAAAGTAAATAAGAAAATAGAGAAATTGAAATCAGCAATTGATCCAATGGCTATATTGCAAGCAATGGATGAACTTATATCAACATGGCATAGTTCTGATCAGATATTATCGTGGGCGTATGATGAGGCAGGAGAAGAGGAAAATAAAGAAGCAGAAGAGATATATGATGTTATACGTGATATATATGATCTTGCCGAGGATTTAAAGAATAAACAATATAGCACAGTGCAGAAGTATCACACAAAAGAAGAAGGTAAGGATGGGAGTAAGATAAGTGCGAGTATGAGGGGTAGGGTTAAAGGGGAGAAATATGATCTTGATATGGGAAAGTATCAAAGACAGTTCATAGAGATGTTAAAGAATAAGTATCCCAATGGTGTGGACCTGCACCACCAAACAAGCAGAGAGAATGTAAAGAGTATATTGGAAAATGGGCTTAGGGCTGAGGATACAGACCTTGGTATCGTTTATACAGTGTTGGGTGAGAAATCATATAGGGCAATGAATTCAAATAGCCCTGATTCTGTGGATATAGAGATAATGTGGCCGGTAGCAGAGTATGATAAGTTATATCCGGAAGAGGAAACATATGGGGAAAGTAGTGAGGGGGAAGAGGGTGTGGCAGAAGACGATAGAGCAGATCTAATATTCAAACATTATATAGAATCACACCCTGATTTAATAGGTGGGGATATAGTGATAGATAATTCAATTTCAAAAGATCGGATAGTAAACAAAGAAGAGTTAGAATTAACGGTAGGAGATGAAGAACATTTAACATCCGAGAAAGTGGGAGTGTTGATAAGAAGAGGTGGGATAGTAATAAGAGCAGATTACGATCATGGTAGTGTGCAAACGTCTGACATACCAAAAGAGTTAAAACAATGGATAAAGAAAGTTCAAAACAGTATTCCAAAAGAAGATCTGTCTGATGCAGAAAGTAATGAGATGGATGGAGGATTTCCCCCATCCCCCCACACAACCCTTTGCTATGGTATTGACTCTGCCTCTATATCTGATATTCAATCACTTGTGGCCAATCGCCAATTAATCGCCAAGATCGCCAAGATAGATTATTTCACTCACAGTAAAGAATATGATGTGGCTGTGCTGAAATTAGAGTCTCAAGATTTGAAAGAACTTCACTCCGATCTCGCCAAAGAGTTTGAAGTCAAGGATGACTTTGATTACACTCCGCATATCACGATAGCCTATTTAAAGAAAGGCAAGAAACTAAGAGAGACGGAGGAGTTGGTGGATGAAGAACCGGAAATAGAGTGGCAGATAAAAGAGATAGAGTTGTCTAAGAAAGATACGACAATAGAGAAGTTCGAGATAGAGGGGAGATTAAAAGAAGCAGCAAAAGGAAATTTGGGTGCATACTGGATTGATCCTGTGGGTAAGATATATAATGTTGGAGTAGAAGAATCTACGGGAGAACACGAAGAATGGATATTTAATAATATAGAGATGTTAAAAGAAGAATATGGAATTACAATACCTGAGTATAATAATAAGATAGAAGCATTAATATTGTTAGGATGGACAAGAGTAAGAATGGAACAGAATAATTTAATGGGTGTTGAGGTAGAGAATGTGGATACTCTTAGGAAATGGTTTGATATAATTATAAACTTTAAACCACGTAAGATTTTGGTTGAGACCTTTGCTCAAAGTGAGGATGGGTTTTATAGTATAGAAGAATTTATAAAGAAGTATGGCGAATATAGGGGATTGAAAAGAAAAGCATCTGTATCCTTGGAGAATATAACAATAGAAGATCTGATCAATGATCAGCCGGGTGGAGAAGTGGATGAGTTCTATCAGAACTATCCCGAAGAAGCAATAGAAGCATTTGAAGCATCTAAGAAGAGATTTTTAGGGTTCACAGATCCTTTTCCGGTATTTAGAGCATTAGCAGTAAAGGATGTACAAGAATTTGTAAAGAGTATTAAAGATGAACTCCTATTAGAAGATTGGCCATCTATGGGTGTGTATTGGACATGGGATTTAGGACAGGCCACAGTTTATGAGAATGCAAAAGGGGAATCAAATGAGGGGTGGCCGGAAGTAGTGGTGAAAGGTGAAGTAAGTAAACAAAATGTAGATTGGATAGAAACATTACAAAAGAATACAGGGGATGCTGATATACCTTACCCTGAGAGTGAGATAAAGTTAATTCCAGGATCTAAGGTAATGATAAATGAGATTAAAGATATGGACACAGGTGAAGTTTATAGCATGAATGGGGGAGTTGTGGTAGAGGCGGGTAGGGTGGAATAGAGAAAGGGGAAAGTGTTGAAAAGATTAACAGAGGAGAATGGGAATGAAAATAACATATGATATAGAAGCAAGAGTAGTATATGTTTATGTATCTGATAATAAGATAGAAAAAACTGTGAGGGAAGGCGAGAATATAATTGTGGATTTGGATAGTCGTAATAAGATAGTGGGTATGGAAATCCTTGGATGGAAAGACATAGAAGATGGAACAATTCGAAGAGTAGCAAAAAAGTATAATAATAATAAATTAGTTCATTATTTGACAAATGACAATGTGTGTGCTATACTTAGTATGTTAAAATAAAATTGATAGTAACAATAGTAATAAATAAATTAAATGATATAGTTAATGTAAGCAATATAGAAAATGTGGGGATAAGGAGGAGTTGAATGAATAAGTTTCAAAAAGAACTACATAAATTGGCAGGTGGTGGAATAGATAAAGAAGCAATAGATATGAAACACATCAAAGAAAGATTGGAATACTTAAGAAAACAAATAATTAATGAAAGTATGTCGTATCTTGAACTTGCAGAATTACAAAGCCTTGCAGAGTATATAGAACCTGGAGATGTTCAGTTGTTAGAATGGGCAGGTGTGCCGGAGTTTCCCGAAGACAATGAAGAGAGTAAATAAGACAATAAGAAAGAGAGTGAGAAAGAACTTGGGAGATCTAAATGAATAAGTTTACACGTGAATTAAAAGCAATGACAATGAATGATGATGGGCTTACTCTTAATTTAGGAGAAAGAAAGTTAAAAGAAAGTCAGTCTGTCACAGAATGTGATGAACTGAAAGGCGGGAAGAGTGGTGTGGTAAATGGTAGTATAACGAAAGCAGAAAGAATACAATCCAAATTATCTGCTCTTGTTAAGATGGGTAAATATGATCAAAAGAAACCATTAGAAGAGAACTTGAAAGATCTTATCAATGTAAGAGATATACAATGTAAAGATGAGCAGGCTTGTTTGGATGAAGAATATTTTATGGGTATGGCTAATGGGTTAATCCTGGCTGTATCAATAATGACAAACACAGAGCCTAAGTTTAAAGAGAAAAAGAAGTAGGGTGGGAATATGAGTCGGTGTCAAAATGACACCAACTGAAAGTATAGGTAGAGGGGAGGAAAAGATAATGAAGATAGTAAATCCTGAGTGGGTTAAGGCAGAGAATGGAGAATGGTTATATATCGCAGTAGTTGAGAATAAGTTGTATATCAATGGAGCAAAGGTTAGTAAAATAATCGTTCCTGATGGAGTGGAGTGTCCAAGTGAGTGGCCAATGGAAGTAACGATAGGAAATGTGAGTAATAAGAAAGTGGGTGGTGATTGGAAAGCAAAAGAAAAGAAGCAGATAAAAGAGAATAGGAAATGGGATAAGGCTAATAAACAGAAAGCAAGGGGATTAAAGAAATGAAATCAATAGCAAAGAATGTTGTAGGTTTAAAGAAAGATAAGAGAAGGATTCCTGCCGGCCCATATTGTCATAGTATGTATGGTAAAGGTTTTCGGCCAGGGGTTTGTCCTTATTGGTCATTAAGAAAAGATAAACCTGATCAAGCCAATGGTTATTGTTCTTATCTTGAAAGAGGCGATTGGGATATGAATAAAGAAAAGAAATGGACGCGTGTTTATAATAAGAAAAAGGGTGGCCGGATACCAAAGTCTAAACAGATTGAAAGATCGGCAGAAGAGATAGGATTGCCCATGTCTTTATTGTGGGATGGGTGTAAAGAGTGTGGGGTAAAGATGGAAAGTTCGGGGGTAAGGTAGGGGGAGTTCAGAATGAGTATAATAGACATAATGATTAATAGGTGGAAAGATAAAGAAATGATAAAGGACAAGTCAAATTGTCCTATCTCTTCATTTGAGGCATCATTAGAGAAAGCAATAGCAATAAACAATCTTAGACTTGTAGATGATAAACAATCAGGTAGAATACTTTTAGTGGATAAAAGTGATGATTCACTTCGTAATTGTTGGGCAGATGTTAGTTATAAAGACAAAATGGGATATACTGATGAAGATATATTTGGAATACTTTTAGGTCAGATTATAAGAAGAATGCAGAGTTCTTTGCCACAAGATGTATATTGGAGTAGAATAAAAGAAATAGGTGGGGGACAGTAATAAAATGAGTGTAATAGATAATGTAATCAGAAGATGGGGAAATGACAATAGTAGGGTAAAGAATCAATGGTCAGGATATGTTGGTTTAATACCTATTGAGTTATATAATCTTATGAGAGAAAATCATTTAATGTATGCTGACCAGTCTGAAATTAAGGAAATAACAATTTTTAAATGTGAACTTACTGTTTGGTCTGCAATGATTAGGGTTTCATATGATGAGATCAAAGAGATTGGTGTAGAGAATGTGCATCAATATTTGTTTGATAAGATAGAAGAATATCTTATAGGACAAATGAGTGATGAGGCAAGAATAGAAAGATTGTGCGAAGAAAAGGCACTAAAGGCTCAAATGAGTGTTCAAAGAGCCGCTCAAAGAAGAGATGAAGAAGTAATAGTGGGCAATGATAGATTAGTTCTTGAAGCAGCACAGAGAGGTAGGTGGATAGATAATATTAGATCATCGGGTGAAGATGAAGAAAATGATAGTGATGGAATGACATCGTATCCTGGTCCGAGATAGTGAAAGGAGATGTAATAAATGATAACAGAACAAGGTATGGCCGAATGCAGGAAAGTAGCAAAATCGTTTGGGTTATATTTGACGTTTATATCTAAGTCCGATCAAGTAGGGTTTATGCGTGCTAAGGGTTGGACAGGAGATGATAAAGATATATTAAAAGCAAGGGGTTTTACATATTTTCAGGATGAATGTATTTATATATTTAATGATGAAAGTGAAATAGATAGTTCAGTTCTTTGGATTACGTACCACGAAATAGCGCATTATAATGTATATAGATCGGGTTTAAGAATGATCTTATGGAGAGTAAGTGGATCTCCGAAAGAAGAAGATCTGTCAGGAGATGATGCCCACGAAAAGGATTTTGAAGAACGTATATGCAATGAGTATGCAACACAGGTGGTGGGAGAGTGTTATGACAGACCTTGGTTAAGACAAGAACAGGAGAAGAAGGATAGTGGGGAGAAATAAATGAGTTTAATATGTGATGTGATAAGACGGTGGGGACCGGATGTAATAGATGAAAAAAAGAATGAATATGAATGCTATGCAACGTATCTGCAACGCACAATTGAAACAAGAGATGGAAATGAAGAAATAATATCTGTCAAGGGGAGTCGTTGGTATAATGGATTACATATAACAAGTGGTTTAACATAAGGATAAAATGAATATAATAGATGTGATGATAGAAAGATGGAGAGATCCTGTAAAAGAAGATGAAAGGCAGGAACTTTATAGGCTCTTTAAAAGAGACTTAAAGTTTAATCGCACAGAAGCCAACGAGTTGTTTAATTTAGTTTCAAAGTATAATTTAATGTTTTCTTTAAGTGTTGATAATTTATCTATTAATATAGTAGAGGATTTTAACAGTAAGGTAATGAGTGGTCTATTGAAAGATGAAAGAGTAAGGCCAATATGGGCACTTGTTTCCTATGACTATATAAAAATGTGGGGGAATGCGAAATCATATAGATACTTGATAGATCAGATTGTAGAAAGAGCAGGGAAACAATGCGAGGGAGAGGGAAGGGAAATTAGTGGTGGTTTATTTACTTATAAGGGAGTAAGATGAGTGTATCGGAGCAGCCATGGGCTTAATAGATATTATGATAAAGAGGTGGGGACAAAATGATGAAATTAGTGATGCTGATATAAAAACAAAACATCAAACTCCCGGTCAGAGATATGAGGAATTAGTGCGTAAATATGAATTAGTTAAGAATGAAGATTATGATACAATGACAATACGAATAGGGCAGAGGGTATTAGATGCATCTGCATCTCGTGTGTTTGTTCAATGGGCACAAGTTTATAATGAGCAAGTTCAATCGCATAATCCGGATTGGGTATTGCAGTCCTTGATAGGTCAAATAGAAAGAGAGGCACACAGGAGAAAGATTGAAAATGTTCATTTAGTTAAGGTTGTTGGAATAAGAGAATAAGGGGGTAATAAATGGAATGGGATGGAATAACAATAGATACATCACTTACTGAATTAACAGATTGGAAATGTGAGGATTGTAAGCATTGGAAAGAAGACTGTCCTTGCGACATGCAAGATAAAATATTTCCAGATACTCTTTGCGATTATGAAAGAACTATATTTAGAAAAGATTTTGGTTGCAAGTTTTTCAAATTAAATGACTAAAGCCTTTATATTAAAGGTGAATGGGATCTGCTACGGCAGATCTTGGTCTTATAATAATATAGTAATAAGTAATTTTAAATATCATACAGGAGATAGACAATGGTAGATTTTATCAAGAAAAAGTTTGTAGCGATAGATAAAAATAGCAAGAAGAAAGTTATAGCCGGAGATGGAGGTTGGGGGAACGATGGTAATAGTGAAGACAATTATGGTTCGAAGCAAGAATTTAGGGAAATGCAGGAGGAGTGGGAAAGGGATGGGAGAGCAAGAGGCGAATGGTTTGAATTGAGCGATCAAGATAAAAAAGATTTACAATCCCAAGAAAGAACAGATGCTGATATTGTTGAGGATGCTTATAATCTTTTTACTGAATCAGATGAGTTTAAGCAGAGAGTAGGAAGCGAAATAATCTCTCAGGTTGCACGATTTGTATCTGAAAATAATATACCAGATGGAATGATAGATGAATTAGAGCAAAGCCTATATCAATCTGAAAAGACAGGATGGTATGGAGAAGTTATAAATAAGTGTAATCAATATATTGAAGAAATTGAAGTAGTTAAGAAACATAAAAATAAGAAAAGGATTGTTCCACGTGGAACAATTGGGAAAAGGGCAGATGGTAATGCTTATGATGTTATGAAAGGGCAAGCAGGAGATAGGGTTGTTATAAGAGTAAAATATAATAATCGTCCTGGTACACTGACAAGTCATTTTGCCGATGAACAAGAATTTTTTAATCAAGAGAAAGACTTAGATAGGTTTAATGACATAGAATGGTATGAAGTGAATGGCGTTAGAAAAACAATAGAAAAAAAAGAAAAGATTGCAATGAAAGAATTTTTAATAAGTGGATCTGAATTACGTAAATTATGGGGTAATGGGAATCCATTAGAAATGGATGGAAAAAAATATTCTGTGAATAGAATGAGTTATGGTGATTATTTTATGGAGCCATGGGGTAAAGAATATGGAGAGACAGAAGGATTTGCTCCAGGAACCATATGGTTAGAAAAAAAAGATTCTCAGAAAGATATGTATGGAATATCTGAATTATCGGATATCTACAACAAGGGAGAGGATGGAGAATTTTTAGAAATAGAAGAGAATTTTAAATTTAATATGAAAAAAACTGTGGGTGTTGAAAAGTTTGAATCTATGGAAGATCTTGATATTGAGTATTGTCCTAATTGTGATAGGGATACTATTCATGATATGAATGGGAAATGTATGAAGTGTCTATCAACAGCCGAAGAACAAATGGTTATGATAAATGAGATGGCTGAAAGGAATAGAATAATGAATTTGGATAATGATCGTAGACTTGTTCCTGCTATGGCGAGATTAAAGAGAAAAGCCGAGATACCTGTTATTAGAGAGATTATACAATATATCAAAGATGGTATGGACAAATCTGAAATTGAGAGTACAATAGGATTTAAGTTTCCTTCAATGTCAGTAGAAGACATTGGTAGAATGATAGAGGTGGCTAAAAGAACAGAGTTTGGGCGTGGGAGAACAGAGCCTATGAGACAAAGGGTAGAAAGGTCTCCAAGGCAGAGGCAGGTGGCTGTGGGAGTAAATAGTGGGAAAGTAGGGGTAAAGAAGCAGGCTTATGATATTGGGCCCGGCGATAAGGTAGAGTATAATGGTAGAGCTGGTAAGGTTGAATTTATAAATAGTGAAACAGAAAGAGCAACTATTAATTATATATATGATAATTACGATGGAGATGAACATTCATTATATGAGGTTGATATTGCTCCTATATCAGAATTAAAGAAGATATCGGTTGTAGTGGTGGGAAAGAAAGTAATTTTCTCCCCCCCCTCCCCCCCTCTTCCCACACGGTTGAATCCTGATCTCCCTGCAAGGCAGGCTGTCGCCGTTAGTTTTTCGCCGAGTTTTGAAAGAGTATCAAAGCAAATATCTATTTCTGAATTAAGAGAATTGATTGAACAAAATAATAAAGAGTATGGGACGAATTTTGAGTTGGGCGGAGCCTACGGTCAACAAGAATTGTGGGCCGGTGGAGATAGATTGGAAGTCGGAAGTCTGAAAGATGTTTATAATGCATTTGTCAAATATAGGTTTAACGAGAAATACAGAAGCGTAGCCGGAGATAAGACGCCTAAAGAATCTCCTGAAGATATTGAAGCATCTTTGAATATAGTATCTAAACAAAATTGTATTATATGCGGAAAAAAATTTACCAAAGAAGATGGTGAACATTTTGATGATAAATGTAAAAGATGTCAAGAAGATGATTCTTTATCGCCAAAAGAAAGATATGAAAAATACAAAGAACGTAGAGATTTTAAAGAAGCATCACTGAGATTTGAAGATATAGAGAAATTATCTATTGATGAATTGGAAGCGGAATTAGCGGAGTTGAATGCCATGGATAGTTATAAGGGTAAAGATTTGGATATTGAAAGGGTTAAAGCAGTTCTTATGATAAAAAAACTTAAGGTATATAAGAAAGTGTCAGCAAAAAAAATAAAAGTCGCGTGTCCAAAATGCGGTACTGAAAATGAAACATCCACTGTTTATGATAAAAAGATCTGCACGAAATGCGGAGAAAAATTTGATGTGGATAAAAAAGATCTTGGGAAAAATAATATGTATTGGGTAGTTGAAGAAGGTGTATACGATGAAGAACAAGATGCTATTAAGTATCAGAATGCTAAAAGATTTGATACCGATAAATACGAAGATGCAGTAAAGTATTTTGAAGAACAATCTTTTATGGGCAAACCCGTATATATTAGTGGTCCCGTAGATATAGACAATCCTGAGTATGGAGAATCTGAAGCATATAAGAAAGAAAAAATGAAAATAAAAAATGCTTCATTAAAGATGGCAGACAAGGAAATTTCCCCTCAAGAAGATATATGTCAAATAAAGGATTTTATGTCGCCTAAAGGTGATATAGAAATAGACCTGAAAGATGGTTTGTATACAATAATCAGTTATCCTAATGAAACAGATATAATTAAACTTAGACAGCAAATGGGTTTGACAACTGAATTGGCTACACATTTTTCATTTCCTGAAAATGAGTATGATAAATTTTTAGGTTTAGCAAGTGATATGGGGTACAGTGTTTTAAGCCCATCATATAGTAGAATAGAGGGATCATTAAAGACAGCATTGAAAAAAGTAAACATAGATATAAATCAATTGGATCATATGGAAAAAATGTGGTATGATAAATATATGGAGAACGAAGGAGCCACACAGGAAGATGCTCTTAAATTCCTTGTAAACAATGTGGATGGAGATTCATCTCAAATGAGTGATGAACTTCGTGTATGGGCAGTGGATTCAGGATATATGGATACCTTTGATTTTGAGACAGAGGGTAGCATTAAAAATGCCGGCAGTAGTCGTAATTTAAAAACAGCAGATCAGGATGAATATAAAGAGGGTGATTCTGTAAGGGTATTGACAGATGAATTTGCAAGTTCGGGTTTACATAAAGGGGATGTTGTTACATTGGTCGGGGCGTATGGTTTAATGGGAGAAAAGATTTATGTGGTACAGATAGAGCCTGATGATATGACATTTGATTTGGGGGAAGGGGATATTGAAAAAGTTGTATCCCATAAAGTGGCATCGAAATATGAATATAAAAGGGTAGACTTAAGAACAGAGAGAGGAATAAAAGAAGCGGAAAAACTTAAAGCAGATGGTTGGAGAATAGTTTCTCATAGTCCTGATGTCATAGAATTTGAAAGACCTATATTAAAAGAAGCAAGATCTAAAATGACACCACAACAAATAGAAGAAAAATTGCAAGAAATTTCAAGAACACAAAAAGTTAAATGTGATTGTGGAGCAAAAGCAGAACCTGTGTTTTATCCCGAAGATGAATTGTATGCATGGAATTGCCCTAAATGTGATATAGATTTTATTAGGGATCCAGGAGAAAAACAAATGAGAGTGATTAGTGGGCAAGGAATGTGTGATTTGTCTGAATGGTATGGTAAACATTATAAAAAGGCCTATTATACATACAAGGTGGGCGATAAAGTAATATCTATTAAACATATCGAGGAAGCAGATGATAGAGGTAAAGAGGTTGACATTCCCAAAGGAGCAGAGGGCGTGGTAGGGGAGATTGATGGCAATTCTTTTAAGGTAGAGTTTTCGGGTGGAAAAGAAGTGTGGTTTTCACATGGAATGGAAATTGGATATATTAAACCTTTAAATAAAAAAGCATCTTTAACACAAGAACAAGAAGATGCTGTTGTTAAAATGAAAGAGAAATATGATATTAGAGATTATACTATAAAAGAGATAGTAGGTAATACATATTTAATTTTTACAGATATGAGACAGCAAGTGTGGTCATCAAAGTGGATGGGTAATGAATGGGGTATAGTAAAGAGGATTGGCGATATAGAGGATGGTAAAATAAAGTGGAAAGATATTGCTGATGATCTAAATTTAAATTCAAAATTAAAAGTCAATGCAGAAGGTTTTGGAAGAGGAGATATTGGAACTGTGCAAGAGGCTATTGCACAAATAAGAGATCTTGCTAAAAATGAAAGAGAATTTAGGAACGGAATAAAATCTTTGGCTTGGAAATTTAGTCTTGCGTTCTATAAAGAATATAAAGAAAAATACGGCGAATATCCAATAGGATATGTTGAATTGGATAAGGCAATTCCATGGTATACAAGTGAAGCGTATAAAGACCAAATTGTAGTGGATGTAGGCCAATCAGAAATGGAATCTGATAAAGGTTTTCAAGGAACCATTGAGGAAGTTATGGAAGATGTGCATAATTTAAAGCCAAGGGGCAAATCAAGTAAAATAATACAGGATGATATAATGTATTACGTTGAGGGAAAAAGAAGTGAGGCATCATTAAAAGTTAATGCTTCTGATGAGGGAGAAACAATTTATTTATCGCCTTATGCTACCGTTGTGGCTATTCCTATAAGATGGAATCATATTGAGTCTGAGGATGGGATTGAATTAGAGGGTGGTTATTATGATGTAATAGACTATGATAGAGTTGATGGGCAAAAAGAAAATGAAATTTTAATTGCTGAAAATTTAAGTGTTGGTATTGAAAAAGGATCTAAACCCGTTGAATTTCAGCCATCTGATAAACATAGATTTCTTATTGATGAAAAAGATTTAAGACATTTTAAGGAATATGAGTATTCAGATAAAAAAGCATCATTGAAAATAAAGGCAGTAGGTCATGAATTTGACGAAGAACCTAATGATAATATGCTTGAGAATGTTGATTATGCTATATGGTGGGAAAATGCATATGATCCTGGTATGATTGATGATCCTGAGGAAAAGGGGATGGATCCCGAAGATCTAAAAAATAAGTGGTATAAAGATATAATGGATAAAATTACATTTGATACAGGTGTTGTGATGGGAAAGAATTTAGAGGAAAATTTAAAGAAATTGGTAGATAACGGATTTTCCATATATGATTCAAATTCAGAAACATTGATATGGAAGCCGGAAACAGTTAAGAAATACTACAAAGGCAATGGAGAAAAAACTGCTAATTATGATGTGGATATTTCAGGAGAGCCGACTGATTCTATGTGGGGTAAAGTTCAACAATGTATAAAAATTGATGATGGTATTTATAAAGTGTTTACAGCAAGTCATGGTGGGATCATGGTTAAAAAAGAAATTGGAGATAAGTTATTGACGGAAGAAACAAAGAAAGAGTGGAAATATGGAGAGGAAGGATGGTATTCGTTTGAGGAAGATAACGAGTGGCTTATAGCAGTAAATGAAATTCCTGCTGTAAAGAAATATTATACACGAGAGTCTAATTTAAAAAAAATAAAACATAAGGCAGATCAAGAATATCCCGATACTTATTTTGAAGATGTTGGGTTTGCCAATTCTGATAATGTATCAGAAGGATTAGTGTCCGTAGAGAATTATTTCTTAACGCCGGAAGGACTAATTGCAAAAATGAGAGAATGGCAGGAAAGTGAGCATGGTGTAGAGGCTTGGGCATATGATCTGATGAAAAAAGACTTAGAAAGAAAAGGGTATGATGTGCCAAAAGATATAGTACGTGTGGAAGATAATATTGAAAGTAATTTAAAAAAGAAATCCAATGAATATAGTAAAGAGGATGAACTTATAGAAAGTGATAGAGAATTGGATAGACTTAAACAAAAATTAAAAAAAATAGAGTTAGGTAAAGATAAAAGATATTCTGATTTTGAAAAGGACAAAGAAATTAAGGTATTAAAGAATGCAATAAAAGGACTTGAATTACATATTGATGTTATAAAAAAAGATAAAGTAATGTTTGATTTTATAGATTCACAGGATGGGCAGTCTATTGATACTGTTGTTTCTGCTCTTGTGTCAAAATTTAATGTTAGTGAAAATGAAGCAAATAAAATTATTAAAGAGTGGCAGGCAGAACAAAATGTCGAAGCATTGGATCACGAATTATTGCTTAGTAGGACATCGCCCACATCTAAAGGTTTGAGTCGTACAAGAATACAGGAGGAAGGATATTATAGGGATTCTGATTTAAAAGAATTTATGGAAAAGAGAGCATATAAAAATGAAGTAACAGTTCCATTGCCTGAGATTATAAAAGAGTTTGAAACTAAGGATGGTTGGAAAACTTTTGTTTTTGAGGATTGGAGAGTGACATTTTATAAAGAGGAAAAAGGCGAAGATGTAGACATTAATGAGGGTAATATTTATTTAAAGATGCCGAATAAGAGTTTAGAGGAATTAACGGAAGAAGAAAAGAAAGAATGGATTGAACCGATAATGCCTCAGATTCATGAAATAATGATTATGGAAGCAAACAAGAGAAAATAAAAATTTGTCGTTTTTTTGACAAATAACAATATATGTGTTATAATGTATATATAAAATGAGGAGAATGTTTATATGATGCATTGTAAAGTTTGTGGTAGGGAAAATGATGGAACATTAGTTTGGGGTAAGAAATGTGTTTGTGATTTTTGTCTATCCATTAAAATACCGTGTACCTGTGGATGTAATCAATTGCGTTCAAAATATGATAAATGGGGGTATGAACATAAGTATATAAAGAATCATAATAAACGTGATAAACATCCATCAGAAGAATCTAATAAAAAAAATTCAGAATCACATAAAGGCGAAAAAGGTTTTTGGTTTGGTAAACAGCGCACAAAAGAAGCAAGACAAAAAATGTCAAGATCTCGTGCAGGCAAGATTGGACCAAAGAGTGGAAATTATAAAGGAGGGATAACTCCCATCATGGATAGGATAAGAAAATCTTTTAAATATAAACAATGGAGACAGGATGTTTTCGAAAGAGATGGGTATACATGTCAAAGGTGTCAGGATAAAGATAAAAGAGTAAATGCCCATCACCATAAGAAATATTTTTCTGCTCTCATGGAAGAAATTAAAGAATATTTTCCATTATCTGATTTATATACAGAAGCAATGATGTATAAACCTTTGTGGGATTTAAACAATGGAATAACACTTTGTGAAAAGTGCCACAAGAAGAAACACAAAGAGTTGAAATTAAATAAAGTATGTATAGAGGAGAAAAAAAATGGTAGATAGTTTAGTAAAAGTTGAGAGGTGTTTTGATGGACTTCTGATTCCTATTGCGCAGTATATTCTTACGCAAACATTGCTGAAAAACGAGCCTAAGATTTTATCGGGCTTAGAGTTTGATCATGCTGCGGGTTTTCAAGATGGACAGGTGGATATTGACCAGACCCTCCCCCTCGCCTCCACCACCACGGCTGTTTACTCTGATACGGTCGTGAAGTCGTTTGTGGACTATAATGGCTTCCATATAAATTGTTATTCCCCCACTCGTCCCCTTGCTCTTAAATGGGTGTCTGATTTTGAACAGAGGATGGTCAAGGAAAATCAGTTCCGTGGCAAATGTTTGTATGCTGTGAACGGCAACTTGCAGTTTCATAAGATCCCCAAGGTGTCATGGGATGATGTGGTGTTGGATGAGAATACGAAAAAAGATATCAGAATGAATACTGTATCGTTTTTGGGCGATCAGAAGTTGTCTAAAGTCGGAGTTAATAAGAGGGGGTTGATAATGTTCGGCCCTCCGGGCACAGGTAAAACTTCTGTTTGTAAGGCTATATTTTCGGAATTGGAAAATGCAGGAGTGAGTAGGATATATGTTACGGCCGAATCATTCAGGAGAATGGGAGCAGGAGATTTGTTTAATTTGTTGCCATACTTAGGCAAGACAGTTTTGGCATTTGAGGATATAGATATGTTGGCTCCATCGAGGAATATGGTGATAGATGGCAGTGGTTTGTTGGGTGATTTATTGACAAACCTTGATGGAATGAGATCATATGATGATCCTATTGTTATTATGGCCAGCACGAACAAGATTTCGATGCTCGATGAAGCATTGGCGAACAGACCTTGCAGATTTGACCGTAAGGTCGAGATCGGCTTGCCGACAAAAGCACACATTAAAGTGTTATATAGCAAGTTTTCCGGTGTTGACGTGAATGATGAGATAATAAGACTATCGGAAGGATTTACAGGATCTCATATATATGAGGCTGTGAATACCGCGAAAATATTGGCAGGATATAATGATAAGAGTTTGGTTGATTGTATTAATGAGGCTGTGACTATTATAAGAAGTAATTTTTTCCCGGGACAGAGTTTGGTTGAGATCAAGGCAGGCGTAAGAAAGACAATGGCTAAAAAAGGGATGTTGAAGAAAAAAGCATTTAATGTTGAGGAATGGAAAGAAGAAAATCCGGGTCATAATCCGAATATGAATGATGTGCTTGGAACAAATTTTGAGTTTTTAAATTCATGTTTTTTGGATACAAGGTTATTGTCAGAAAATGCTGCCGTTATAAACATAGAGCCATATGATGATAAATGGAAAAATAGTTATTACAAGAAAGCGGTTAATTTTTTAAGATCTAACGAAGAAAAGATAATGGAATCTTTACCTGGTACCGAATTTGTAGAGATTAATACACTCGGAGCATATGTAGAATCTTCATTGAATAAAAAAGCGACTTCCTCACAAGATGGAGATGCAGAAGTTTATTTATATATAACAAGAGATGAGATAAAAGATGATGATAAAGTCAGAGAGATACTTAAGTCAGGAATGTCCTATAATGTTACAATGGATAAAATCGTGGCAAGAGTGCATGAAATGTTTGATGAAAAAAAGAATGCATCTGCTGAGATAAAAAGTGTGGCGTGGGATGATGCTCGTGTGGATATCAAAGATGTAGATTGGATAATAGAAGAATATGAAGAAGAAAAAGAAATGATAGAAAAAGAAAAACTTGAAGGAAGCAGAAAATATCCTGCTCATGTCATAACAGCGATTAGGAATGGAGAGTTGAATAAAATAGCAGAGGATGAACATAAAAATTGTGATTACGATCATAAAGAAAGTGAAAATGATGAAAGAGTAACAGTCTGTCCTCAGTGTGGATCAAGTTTTGTTTCCGATAAATGTCAAAAATGTAATTGGTCTACCACTCCTGACAGAAAAGGTATAACAGAGAAATAAAAAGATTTATATGGAAATGAGGAGATTTTTAATATATGAGGCATTGTGCAGTTAAGTCTTGTGGTAAACCCAATGATGGTACATTAAATGATGCCAATCGTGTTTGTGTAGAGTGTTTATCCATTCAAATTCCATGTGGTTGTGGTTGTGATAATTATCGTTTCAAATATGATAAACAAGGCACTGAGTATAAATATATAATGAATCATGATAAACGTGGTATGCATTGTGTTATTTGTGGAGAAGGTAATTATGATAGCTTAAACAATAGTAATAGAGTTTGTTCAGTTTGTTTATCCATTAAAATCTTATGTCAATGTGGCTGTGGTCAATTACACTTTAAATATGATAAAAAAGGTAGAGAACGTAAATATATAAAAGGACATGATAAAATAGGTCTTTGCTGTAGATCGTGTCATAAACCCAATGATGGAACCTTGGTTTATGGTAAAAAATTTATTTGTGATGAATGTCTTTCTATTCAAATCCCCTGTATCTGTGGCTGTGGTTACTTACGTTCTAAATATGGTAAAAGGGGACATGAATGTAAGTATATAAATGGACATGATAAGATGGGTAAGCATCGTACACCCGAATCTATTGAAAAAACTCGTCAAGGAACAATTCAAGCACGAAAAGATGGAAAATATAGTATATTACCCAATAAACCTGAAATGGGTATATATAGTCATTTGCAAGAAGTCAAACCAAAAGAATACAAATACACGGGTGACGGATCGTTTTGGATTGAAGATCTTAATCCCGACTTCATAAATATCAATGGCCAAAAGAAGTGTATTGAACATTTTGGAGATTATTGGCACGATTGTCCAATTTGTTATCCAAACAATAAAGGTATGCACAAACAATACACAGCCGAAGAACGGATCTCTAAGTATAGAGATCTCGGATGGGATTGTCTTGTCATATGGGAACATGACGTAAAGAATGACAACTACAAACAGTTGATAAATGATTTTATATTGAAATAAGTAAAAAACATATAGAAATCACATTATAGTGGCATTTTGCTAATACCAATACAGTGGCCTTAAACAAGGCTAAATCACTTCATAGTGTAACCCCCCTTGCACTATGAGGTGGTTTTTATTCTATTTATGGCGAATATGCCACAATTGCAATAATAAAAATATAAATGATTTAATTATTAGGGGAGTGTGGAATGAATAGAGATGAGATGTTAATAGAAAAGTGTTTAGAATATGTAAGGGATGATTATATTGCAGGATTGGATGAAACAAGAGAATTGTGGAGTGATGCAGATATAAGAAGAATAGACAAGATTTTGGATTTATATTCCCAAAAAAGGAGTAAAAAGATTAGATTGAAAATATAGTCATAGATGAAGCAGAACAATGGAGGGATCTCAATGCTTAAATTTTTTTTCAATGCCCCTGAAATTGTAATATATTCTGTTGCAATCGTGATCTTGGTATGTTTTATTATAAAAAGCGGACGAAAAAAGATGTAAGGAGAAAGAAATATGATACAAATTGTAACTGATTGGATTATTCGAAACAACATTCCTGCTTGGCATTTGATGGTCGCGGTTGGTATTATGGCAATTATTGTAATATTATTATTTATATTAGGATTATCGTTGAGCAAAAGTTTTTCGAAGGAGCAGAGTGAAAAAACTAAAAAGGATATTCTTGAAAATATTAAAAAAGATATTGATGTTATAAAAGAAAAAATTGATTCTTTGAATGTTTTTGGAGTAGATACTGCCAAAGCGATTAAAGATAAGTGTGATTGTCTATTGGGATTAGTGAATGAAAATAAAAACGCATCAATTGGTACTTTGCAGCATCTTGGGAATATTAAAAAAGAATTGGAGATAATAGAAAATCTTAAAGAAAGAATGGATGAAATGTTTACTGTTGCAAATAAAATTTATGAGAAATGTGACGCAGTGTATCCTAAAACAAATATAAGTGAAACAATTTCAAGCGGTCAGGATAGTAAGACAACGATAAATTATGATTTAGATTCTACTGTATATACCGTTAATGGTGATATGGACTTACCAATATCTCAAAAAGGATTTAATGCAAATCCTGAATATTACGAAGAAGAAAATAAGAAAAAAGAACAAGAAATGGAAAGAAGATACTATTTAAGTCAACACGGATGGAATATGGATGAGACGGGGAAAGTTTTTAATAAAAACAGTATTCAGATTAACGAAGAGTTTTTATTGACCGCAGATAAAGAAGAATGGGATAGGGAAATAAATAAAGCATCTGAATTCATAAAAGATATAAATGATATTCCAAAATTCAAGAAAAGCATTTTTTAGGGAGTAAAAATATGAGTGGTAATCAAAAAAGTTATAAGGATGATTTGCGTAGTTGGCTTTTAGAGAAAAAATCAGAAGAAGAAACAGAAAATGTTGAAATGGAAAAGGAAAAAGGCGAAAAAAAGTATAATGAAGAGCAATTAAATATTGGTCGTGGCATTGAAAAAGAACACTTGCCAACTGTTGAAAAAATTAAGGCAAGCATTAAAGATGGAAAAATTACAATGAGCAATGAGGATATTTATGAAAGCATTGCAAAGGATCATTTAGATGAATTGCCTCGTACTTATTATACATTATTGCAGGAACTTGAAGTGACAGGTAAAAAAATGGAATCGGAAATGGGAAAAGAATAATATTTTTTTAAAATTGAAAATTAAATTTTACTTCGAAAAAATCCGCTTTAGCAGTTGTATTAAAATGTCTCCGTAAGCGGAGGAGATAAAGGAGGTAAGATGTATAAGAATCATTATTGTTTGTCGGTGTTGTTAGGTGGAAATGTAGCAAAGGAAGAAAATGGAGAGGTAAAAATTCCGTTTGGTAGTGAGTATGCAATTCGTATTAGAAATAAATTACGATCTTCTGTAGTTGCAGATATTTATGTAGATGGAAGATTGGTGAACGAGAAAGGTAGTATATTTTTAGCAGGGAATCAACATCTTGATTTAGATCATTTTATAAAAAAAGATGGTAGTAAGCATTCATTGGAATTTGTTAAAGTATTAAAGAATGGAAAGAATAAGGATGGTATAGAAGAAAATGAATTAGAAAATGGAAAAATTGAGGTTCGTTTTTATAAAGCAGCCGAAGAACAATTTAGTGATATTGAGCAATTAAAAAAAGATTTGGATAGTATTAAAAATGATAATTACAGATATATTCCAATTTATATTGAACGATGGCAGTATCCTTGGTGGTATGAGTATCCTTATTGGGAAAGGCCATATTATAAACCAGGGACAGTGTGGTGTGATTATTCAAGTGATAAACAATTAGATAATTCAAGTAGTCATATGGTACTATGGTCAAATAGTGATATCAAATCATCAGATTGTAAAGAGTCGGAGACTAAACATCAAAGTTCATTTACAACAGGATATGTTTCATATTCAAATGGTGATGGTAAAAATATTACTTATGAGGTTAATGGTGCAACAGCAAATGGTAAAGAATTGTACAGGAATGAGATTGTAACTACAAATATGAGAACAGAGAAAGATCCTGTGATTTTAACATTGAAACTTGTTGGATATGAATCTAAAAATGTTTCAAAAGTTAATAAAGATGGGAAGTTTTGTGTTGAGTGTGGAAATAAGATAGATAATCATCATAAGTTTTGTCCTGATTGTGGGAAGAAACAATAAGAGTCATCCCTTTGAGACCTGTGTCTCATTGGCCCGGAGTTGCTCGTGCTCTCCGGTTTTTAAGCCGGCAAGGATATCCTTTGTCGGAGGATTAATAAAATAATATATTAAAATTTAAATTGGAGGAGATCAAATGGCAGAAGATAAAAAGAAATTGATTCCAGGAACTACGATTGAAAATAAAGAAGAGGGAGAAAAGAATCCACTAAATCGTTATAGAAATACATTGCCACAAGAGCAGGATAATTCAATGAAGGATGTACAAAAAAGTTGGTTTTTATATGAGGAAAATCCCTACAAGATTGGGCAATCATTCAAAGGTGGAAAGATTGTGGAAACATATGTGAACGGTGTTGTAGTTGAGTTTTCAGATAAAATAAAAGACAATGAAGGTAAAGAAAAAGAAGTTAAAACACAATATGAGGTATCAAATGTAAATTATGATACATGGGAGAGAGAATCTGTTGGTCAGAAAGATGGATATGATGCTGTTGGCTTGAAAGAGCCTGATAAAAAAACTGTGGGAGAATATACAAAGCAGGCTATAGACATGAGATCTGAGTCGTTTCTCCCTACATTGGATTTAAATAATACAATTATGTATAGAGATTATGCTTCTTTTGGGCAAGATCCCGATGCTGAAGTATTTAGAATATATAGAAAGGGAAAAAAAGGAGAAAAAGAATTTATAGGAGAATATCTTGTTGGAGATGTGGAAGAATATGCTCCACAAGGATGGGAAGAGGTTGTACAGGAAGACATGGATTCTGACAATCCTGCAGACATGGTTATAATTCCCGAACCTAAAGATTTGGGAAAAAATAAATGGCCAAAAAAATCTAAACAAGATAAAACAACGAATGATTTAAAAACGAAAGAAGATTATAGTAATGTATCTTTTGCTGAAAAATTAGTTGAAGAATGGTTAAAGGGCAACATACCTTATGTTAAAGAAGAAATTGGTAGTAATTTGGATTTATTTATTCAGTGTTTAGAAATAATGGATAAAAGAGATATGGACGAAGAAGATAAAAAAGATTTTATGGATGCTTTTAAAAAAGAAAAATTGTCGATTGAAGAAGCAATGAAAATAGTATCAGAAGAAGAAGATGAATACCATTCAAGTGGTTGTGATGCTTGTGATTTTGGACAGGGTAAGACTATACATAAGTTAAAAGAGGGTGGTAGTAGTAATAGTTATTTATGTAAAAAATGTTGGGAAGAAGTAATGCAATGGAGAAAAGCAAAAAATGAAGAATTAGAAGAGAAAAATAAATATGATATCTTGCCATGTCCTGGGGATAAATGATTTAATGATAGGCCATAAATTGAAATAATAGAGATAAGGATTAAATAGATTTATTGGGAGGTATTATAAATGTCAAAGATAGATATAAAGAAATTAGAGCGAAATGCCAAGATTAATGTTGTATCTGTTGTTAGTAGAATTGCTGATTATATAAATAATGATTTGGCTGATGTAATAGAGAGTAGTGAAGTTAGAAGGATTGTGGCTGATCATCCGGGTATTTCGGATATTTTAAGGGATGTGAAAAAAACACAAACTTCTAATGGTAAAGAAGATCAATGGCAAATAGAAGATTCTGAACTGAGAAAAGAAGTTGAGGAATATGTATTTGAGGAAGTTGTTAGTCAGTTGAAGGGTAATGGAGTTGATATAATTGAAAAGAAAGCAGAGTTTGATGAAAAGCAAGTTAAAGATGAAGCATTAGAGTCTGAAAAGTATTTTCAATCTATGAATATTGTTCCTACTCCCTCTGAGATTGTTAATGATGTGTGTGATGCAATAGAAGAAGCAAGAGATCACTATTTGAATAGTGAGGAACGAGCAGAGATATGGGAAATTTTATATCCAGGACAAGAGATTGAATCTTCAATGAAAAGAAAGGCAGAAGATGGTGGATTACATTGGACAGAAGTAGGATTAAGGGAATTGGAAAATGCCGAAAGGGTTGATAGATTTAACGAACCAGGAATTAACAAAGAAGATGTCGAATCGGCAATTCGTAATATGGAATGGAGAGAAATTAAAAAAGGTGAAACTGTGCCTATGGGACCAGGCGAAGGTATAAAGTCAACTATAAAAGAATTCAAAATTCCGGCTACACATTATGCCATATCTAATGATTTGGCTCCTTATGGTTTTTATGGAATTCGTGGCAAATATAAAAATGGGATTCATAATATTTTTGTATTAGATTCTGGGGTAGCAATTACTCCTATCTGTGTGGAATCAGTAAGTGATGAGGGTAAGGTAGAAGATAAAGATAATTCTATTGAAGAAGTAAAGGAAGAAGTTAATGCTGTAGAATCTTCAATAAAGATAAAAGCAGACGAAATCGATGAAGTTATTGATATAGACAAAATACAGGAAAAAGGTGATGAACTTGGTATAAAAGTAAGCGTGGTAGTAGATGATGATGGAGATGAATTTCTTGTATTCCAAAAAGATAGTGGAGAATATTTCGATATAAGAAAAGAAGATATACTCGAATCTGAAAGTATGGAGTATGTGATTAACACATATATAAAGGATTTTGATAAATATTGGGAACAAAATGTTGGACAACACATTGAATCTTCTTTTAATAAAAAGGTAATTATTCGTAAGGCAGATGTTGTTGATAAAAAATCTAAAGGTAAATATAAATTTGATCTATCGGCAGTGCCTAATCCTGATTTTGATAAAGATAGCCACGAGGGAACAGTAAAAATTCCAAAAGAAACTCATTATGCAGATTCTCTTGAGGAAGTTCGTAGTATTTTTGAGAAGTTTAGAGATGACAATAATTTAGGTAGTGGAAATGTGCCTTATTGTAAAATATATGATACAGCAACAAACCAACCTGTGGCAAGAATAAGTTATAATGGTAGGATATGGAATAGTACAGGAGGAGATTGGAAAGAAGGGGATGAAGCATTGCTTGATAATAGGGCAAATTTGAATTTAAAAAAATCTGAGAAAGAAAAGCCAAGAGTAAAAAGTCCGATTAAGTATGATATGTTATTGAAAGATTATCAGAAAGAAATGGATAAGACACCGGAACAAGTTTTGAAAGAACAAAAGAAAGAAGAAAAATTAAACATTAAGGCAGAGTTGTCTGATGCTGATAAAAAGTATTTTGAAGAATTGTTATCTATTTATTTGCCAACAAAATCTGAAAAACAGGCAGTCGATGATGCTATTGTTGGTACTATAATGCACGCGGATAAACATCCTACGACAGATGAAGGATATGCGATGTCAAAGGAGTTGGTTGAGTATTATGCTAAAATGATTGCAGAAAAGAAAAAAATAAGTATTGCTAATTTAAAATCTGCTTCTCTTACATCCAAAATTCGTGAGGTAAAGAAGCAATTAGATGAAGCGACAAAGCCTGATGATATTATAAAATTCGTTCAGGCTTTGAATATGCTTGAAGATCATAAGGAAAAAACGGAGAAAAGAAAAAAGGATAAGTCAAAAAAAAATATTGAAATAGATAATGATGATGAAAATAGTGAGATTGAAAATGGAGAAGATGATGGTGTAGAGAAAAAGGCATATAAGTCAGGAGATAAGGTTATTTTACAATCTTTGCCGGGAGAAGAAAATGAAGAGGTTGAATTGATTGAATTGATTGATAAGGTTGATAAAGTGTGGACAGCTAAATTTAGCAAAGATGAGGTAGGAGAGATCTATGAAAATATAATATGGAAAAAGGCAGATGCGAAGCCAACGGCTCCCCCAACCCCCGGATATAAATGGGTTGTCAAGAAGAACGTAGATGGCACAAGTATGTGGGTACAAGTTCCGATCGCAACAACCACAAGCACAGAGGCTGTTGAGACGATTTCTTCTTCGTTGAATAAGAAATCAGAATTGGAATTTACAGAAGAAAATATAATTTCGGAAATGTCTAAGGAGTTAAAAGTCAAACCTAATAAAATTGAGATTTCAATTAATGATAATATAGCAACTATTAATGTGGGAGATAGAGAATATTAGGTGGCAGAAAATGAAGAGTCTGCCGAAGGCTATGCGAGAGAAAGGGTGATAGATGATTTAGAAGATGAACCATTTGAGTTATTTGATAACGATTGGTTGATGGGGTGTATCAGTGAACAGTCCGCCCAAAATATTTTTATAGAAATGTATAATGAATTTAATCAAGGATATGTTGATGATATTGAATTAGAAACATCCGATGAATATGTTAATAGATTGGCGGCAGAAATGGTTGAAAGAGGGATTATATCTGAAGAAGAAGGAAAAGATAAGAATTTTGATTTTGAAAGCAAAAAAGATGAGTTTGTAGAACAAATGACTACTGATCAAATAAATGAAGGAGATGGAGGTTTGGAACATTATAGATTTAATTTTGGAGAAGAGGAAGCAGCAAGAATAGTAAAAGAAAATAATTTAATTGATGTAAATAGGGCAGCAGATGATGCTATTAGTCAAGATGGTTGGCAACATTTTATTTCAAGTTATGATGAAGAATCAAGTGAGACTGTAAATGGATTTGTGTATTGGAGAATAAATTAAATTAAAGAAATAAGTAATATAAAAAAATAGGAGGAAAATATGTTAGAATTAAAAGAAGCGATGAATAGATTTAAGAAAGAAGCAGATGATGGGATAGAAGGTGTTGAAACCCCCATTCCTTCCCCCCAACGTGGTGGTCAACCTCAAGACATCAATCCATCCCTTGATCAGCCTGCGAAGAAAGGTTTACCCGGTCAATCGCCCGCTAAGAATCCCGGTGTCAAACCCGTTCCTAAACCCGCCCCTAAATCTCCTGTTCCTCAAAGTGGCGATATGGTATCTCAGGTAGTTAAGATCCTTGAAGAAGCGATCGGCAAGATTAAGGCATTAAAGGGTGGAAATCCTGCAAATCCGGCTCAAAAACCTGTGAATCCTCAGCAGAATGCTCCCGGTCAACAGAATGCACCAGGAACGCCACAAAGCCCTACCGTCAAGTCATCTTTTGAAGTGAACAGCAGAGTTCGTTTCACCAAGGATGTGCCTGAATTGAACGTTCTTGGATCGACAATCGCTATGGTAGATGCTATTGAGCAAGATGGCAGTATAAATATCAGTATTCCTTCCGGTCGGACATTCAGAGTTCAACCAAATGAATTCGGCCTGTTGGAGAAAGTTGAGTCAAAGAAAGGGGAATGGAGTGAAGAATATAGGAATATAGATCCTGCTAAACCTAATTTAAATATAGTATAGCATATCAGCCGTAGCATTAAAGATGCCGGTTTATAGCGTAAAATTGATATATATAGGAGGTTAGAATATATGGAAGATTTTTTAGGTGAGATAAAAGAATTTTGCGGACTGAATCCCGAATCGTCCAAGAAAAAGAAAGATGCCGATAAATCTGCTGATCAGGATTTTTGGGACTTAAAAAAGAAAAATGGCAAAGATGTGTTGGTTAGGGTTGCCGAACTTCAGGCCGAACAGATATTGGAAATGTACAATAAAGAAAAAGTTGCAAGCCCTGATTTGACATTTGAGACGTGGGCAGATAAAATTAAATTGCCAAAAGTGAATTTTGAGAAAGTGAAAGCAATAATGAAAGAAGCAACTATAGGTAAAAAAGCGGATAGGGCAACAAAATGTCCATATTGTGGAAAACCAATAAAAGAGTGCCCTGTTGGTGGAGATCCAAATAAAGTTTGTGGGGGACACACGAGAAAAGAACGTGAGGAATTCGAAAAAGCAAATCCAAAAGCATCTTTGAACAAGAAATCTGATTCTCCTTCAGATTTTTATAATGATGCACAAAATCTTGTAAGATATACTTATACAAAAATGCAAGAATTTTCTCCTGAAGATTTTATAAATTTTATTTTGGGTGGTCATCTTGGTGTGTATACTGAAATGGAAAAAGAAGCAAATATAATAGCACGTGATTTTGATGAAGGTGGTCCATGGATAGATGCTGATAGTGAGTTTAATAGGTTGGTTAAAAAATATCAACAAGCAAATCCGAAATATAAAGAGCAGGATGATGGTACATTTGCATTATCTACAAAATTAAAATCTTTTGTGGATAAGAAGGCAATAATAAGACAGGTAAGGGGTGATGCTGTAGAAATTGGAAGAGAAGAGGCTTATGAACTTTGTGGTGGTGAATTGCCAACAAGTAAAAAAGAAAGACTTATTGTTAGACAAATTGGTCATCCTCAAGGAGATGAAGTTGTGTGGAAAGAGGGAGATAAGTATTATATAGCAAGTATAAGTTTTAGTGATATTGAATCTTCCGATGAATGGAAAGTTTATGATGAAAATCTTGATAAAGATTTATTTGAAGGAACATATGGAGAGTGTTTAGAGTTTCTTGAGGGCGATGATATGGTTAAGTATACCATAGACAATAAAAGAAAAATGTTTGTTTTGGGTGAAAATGCGTATGACTAAAAAGGATTTAATATGAAATTTGTAATAATATTTAAAATATAAAATGGAGGTCAAAAATGCAAGACGATTTGAATGTAAAGAGAAGTGCGAATGAATATGTGGATAAAGATAGAGAGATTTTGGATAAAACAAATCTCCATGAGACTCAGGAAGGAGTATCTATGGTTATAGATACAGAAAATTTTGTGAATAAACGTAGAGAACAGGAAATAATAGAGAGTTTTGAATCTGCATTGCAGAAAAAATTTCAGTCTTTAGATGTTATGAACGTTAAGTTTAGTGAGCCAAAAGCCGAACTTGTTTTTGGAGATAACGAATTGGCGACAGGAAAATTAAATGTGTCTGCTAAATTTGTTTATGCCAAAGAGACAAAGATTGGCTCTTTTACTGTAAAGATCGCCGAAGGCGTTGTTTCTATAGATAATGAAGAATTTGAAAAACAAATTCAAGAATCGAAGTCTATTGAGGTTGAAGAATCAGAAGATAGTTTGGATAAAGCAATAAATGAGGCTTCTGATTTTTTTACAAAGTCTGAAAATAAAAAATCTGCTGAACTTGGAATAGATGATAAGGGTGAGACAATGAGTATTGATGTGGGTAATGCTCCAAGATCATTTCAAAAACAAAAGAATGCTTGCCCTGATAATTTTGGAGTGGGCACAGAGATTAATATTAGTGGAATAGATTATAAAGTCTCAGCAGAAGATACAAATCAGTCGGCTTGGATATTCACAATTGTAAATCCGTAATAGTGTTGAAAGAAAAATGTTAAGGTGGAAATAATGGATGATAAAAAACAAAGTGAAAAAACCTATTTTACAATGTCTGAATTGGAGAATGGACTTAAGTCTGATCCTGAGCCAGAGAAAAAAGAAGAATATACTGATGCTCAAATTGTAGAGAGCACATCAAAAGATGTTAAGGATACTTCTGTCTTAAATCTGTCCCAAGTCTGTCCCAAGTCTACTAATGATTCCATTGATAATATTGTTGAGGATACTGAAAAGTTATTAGAAAAAGATGATAGTATTAATTCTTATATGGGTAAATTAAGGCTTTTACCACAAGAAGATCTTGATATTGTTAATAATCTAATTGATAATGGTCTTGGTTCAAAAAATATTATGAAGGTATTGGAAAAATCTTATCCAAAGATATGGAAATCTTTGGATGGCGTATCTCAGCCATCGTTGGATAAATATAGAAATTGGTATGAAAGCAAAAAGAAAGTTTTGAAGGTTATAGATCAAGGTGGCATTATTCGGACAAAAGATCTGATGAATGCTATTGATGAAATGTCTGAAAGAGGAGATATTGACAAGTATCAACTTCTAAAGTCTGTAATTCTTTTATTGGCATACAAGATCAAGGTGTTGGCCGAAGACAGTAATGATAAAGATTTACAAAAAATATTACCCAGTTATATTGGCGAATTAAGGCAAATGGTTGAATTAACATCAAAATTGTCAGGAGAGTTGAAGGGAACAGAACAGACTGTTGTTGTGAATATTGTGCACGGGTATCTTGATGGGATATATAGAGCGATATATAAGGCCATATTGAGTGTGTGTCCTCAATTTATTAATCCTTTATCTGCCGCAATTAGGCGTGAAATAAAATCATATCAGACAACAATTGATAAACAGGAAAATGGTAAGCAAAATACCAAATAAAAGGAGTAAAATGAATCCACAAGATAATATTTTAAGTAGAAATGAGTTTACGATTATTAATCCTAAATCCCCTGATTATAGATTGGATATAGTTGAGATAGCGACATTTGATAATATATCATCTCCTTCTTTTAATGCAGAAAGAGAATATCCTTATGAGATTAAAATAAAGTGGAAAAGTAGCACTATGTGGCTTTCAAGTGTTGGGTTTAATGATAAAAATACAATGGTTGATAAGTTTTTAAGTATAAAGAAAATGATTACCGGTATTATAGATAAGCAGGTAGATGATGATACTAAGGATGAGGCTGCAAAAGAGGCCGATGAATTATTTAATTTATTTCCTGTTAAGGAGGCAACAAAGATGAGTTATAAAGTAGTGAAAAATAAAGAAAGAATTGGGATTTTGTTTAGCGATGAGTATGTTAAGTCAAAAATTTCCGAGATTGTGCCGGGATTAAGAGATATTACGGCTGAAATTCAGGAGATTCCCGATGGATCTACTTGGCATAAATGTGCTGAAGGCCATATGGGTTTTAGGGATTATGATGTGGATTTTTATGCAAATCAGAATAATCCTGAAGTTGGAAGGATTGTTGTGTCTTTCAACGGGAATAAGGTTGTTGCTTTTGATGAATTTTCACAAGATAAATTAGTTTCTGTTGTTGATATTCTTTCTCCGAATGGTGAAAATGCTGAAAAGGTCATATCAGATGCAATGTTTTCCGATAAAGTTGAGATAATTAATGAAGATGTTGAAGTAGAAAAGAAAGCATCTTTAAATAAAGTTGCTTTTTCTGAGATACCACAAGGTCAATGGATGGTAGATTTAATTAATGCTACCAAGGTACAAGCAAAATATAAAGATAAAGAGGATATTATAATTACATCAAAATTAGTTGATACAGCAACGGGGTTGATCATTCCCGCAGGTACTGTTGGCAAAGTAGCAACATTTGATCCAACAGCAGGATATATTATTGAAGCACAAGAAGAAAGGTTTGGAAGATTTTTGTGCACAGAAGATCATATGATGCGTTATTATCAGCCGGATAAGGAATGGGTTAAGGCAAAGATAAATAAAAAATCTACAGCATGGCTTGATGGAGCTAAATATGTAAAGCATGATCCTGAAACTGATTTGACGTATGCTTGGTTTGGTGGACACATGATTCATGTTTATTCTCAAGATGGTAGAGAAGTGGATGTATTTAATGTAGGTTCTTTTGCTGAGAATAATGCTACAATCGAAGAAGTAGAGGAAGGTATAAGAGATACCATGAAGGAACTTGAAAAATTTGAGGAAAGTCAAAAAGGACAGAATAAAGTATCAAATAAAATGAGCGATGATGCCCAATCGTGGATAAGCAATAAAATTAAATTATTGGTAGAAGAAGGTAAATCCCAAGATCAGGCAATAGCACAGGCATATAGTATGGCAAGAAAAAAGGGATACGATGTTCCTGAAAAGAAATCAAGTGTGAATAAAGTATCGGATGAGATAAATTCTCTTAATAAAAAAATAGATGAGGCAATAGAAGATGTGGCTAAAAATTGTAATGGTTTGATATTGAAAATTTATGTTGACGAAGATAATAAAACATTTGATATTGATGTAAAAAATAATGGAAATAACTTGAATTTTACTGAAGAAAATGAAAAAGTTTTTAATGCAGTTTTAGATAAAGCAATTGATATAGTGGAAAAACACTTAAAACCTTTTAAATTGAATGCAAAACATATAGGAATGGGTGTTGATAAAATAGCAGATATAGATTCTGAAGCAACTTATACTTTACATATAGAAACTAAGAAGGAGCCCACTAATGCTGATATGATAGGTTTTGAGAGGGGAAATGAATGGGATTATGATTTAATTACAGGTCCAACAAATTTTTATAGTATATGGATTGATATTGATGGGGATGAATTAAAGGAAAAAATAGAATGGATTTTACAGGGTGATTATTTTAAAGAAGAAAATATTGTAAATGTTTTTTTGGTAAATAATGTAACAGATGAAGAATGGAATGATTTGAATGAGATTAGTGATGTTGTGGGTATTGCAGAGCATGGTAGTACTGAAAATTCTGAAATTAATAGAGATGCTAAGGTAAGTTTGTCTGAGATTCGTGGTGGTGTATTCTATAAATGGCTTAAATCTTTAACTCCAAATGAGATAGATGCGATATTAAAACAGAGCGTAGGTGTTAGGGATTTAAAGAAAAGGCCTGAATGGGTAGAAGAAACAAAATCCGTTGAGGCTCCTGTTGATCCTGAAATTTCAAAAAGGATAGAAATATTGGCAGAATATGATAGTCAAATAAAGTCTTTGGATTTAGCTGGTAATAAATTGAAGGAAGATGCTGAAAAACAAGTTCAAGAAATGAAAAAATCAAAAGGATATAGTGATATTGTAATGAAAAAACAGCAAATCACAGATGAAATAACAGAAACTTTTAGAAGTCAGGTTTCTGATACGGGCACTATTGTGGTAAAAATTACTAATGACCTGAACAATATTGCATATCGTAAGTATGTACCTGAGTTGGGCAAACAGCCGGAGATAACATTGGATATGAAGCAAATAGAGGATGCTCTTAAGGGAAAATGTGATGAGGCTATTGTTATTTTGGGTAGAACTATTAGTGCGTTAAAGGGTGTGCAGACAAAATTAGAAATGGCAAAAATTGAAAAAGCCGGACCAAAAGAAGATATTGTTCAATATCCAAGAGTTAATAGTTATCTAAAAAATGCAGGTATATTTGATTGGATAAAGAGTGCTTTTTCAAAGATATGGGGTTGGATAAGCGGAGCACAGGCAAAGGCTGATGAGATCTCTGATCTTACACAGCAACTGATGGCTCTTGAATCTTAAAAAAAGAGGTGATATACTGTGAAAATTAATGGTCATGATTTGACTGCAATTGAACTGTTTCGTATTGGAAGTGATATTAAAAAGACATATACGGTTATTGGTGTTTATAAGTGTGGAAAATGCAGGAAGTGTTATAGGATAGACACTGAGATTTCAGATGGTAAAGAAAAAGAAATTTTGAATGAGGCCAAAGAAGATCAATGTGTTGAGAAATAGGGGGATAAGATTATGAGGGGTGTAAATGGGATATATATATTGGACAAGTGGGATGAAAAGAATGCATTAGATGTTTTGAGGATAAAAGAAATAGAGGATAAATGTTTGGCAAAGATTAGTTCTTTTGCTGTTATTACAAGTTCACAACTTATTAATGGTAAGCATTACGAGTGGTATAGTCTTGTATTATATGATCCCAAATTTAAGAAAAAATCTAATAAAAATTTGAAAGAATTCGATGTTTTAGTAGATTTTATTGGAGAATATACAGGACCATATTTAAAAATTTATAAAAATTGTAAAGTAGACGTAGAGGGTAAGACTAATAATCCCGAAGATCCCTATATTCAATGTTTACCTGAATCCTGTGAGTCTTTTGAGTGTGTTAATATAAAAATGGTTCCTTATATTGGAGTAGTTACGAAAGAAGTATTGGAATATAAACAAGATAAAGATTCTTTGTTATATGTTAGTAGAGACAATATTCCTGATAGTGATGGGTGGTATTCCGGATTAAGAAAAGGATTACAGGATGGATCATTGGTTGGAAAGATGGCCAATGCTGAAATATTTTGGCGTGAGCAGATTGCCAAGGATATGGGATTTAGCGAGAAAGAAATAGAGGATGCTGAGAAAGAGTTAGATATTGATAAGAAGAAAGAAAAAATAAAAGAGATGTTGAAAGAATAACCATACTTATGTTTACTCATCCATCCAAGATGGAAGGAGATCTTGCATCGTTACGACGATGCTTGCGTATTTTTAAAATTTATATATGGAGTTTAAATATGCTAAAATCTTTTTTAATGGGAATAAAGGATTTAACAAAAAGTTCGAATTTAAATAAAGAATCTGCAAATATAGAACATTCTTTGGATGATTTAAAAAATTTATTGGAACTTGGGTATACAACGGCAACGTTTTATGCTTATGCCGATGCTTGTGAAAAATGTCAAGTCATGAGTGGGAATGTTTGGGATCTTGCGGATATGATAAATACAACGCTTTATAACGCTCCGATCTTTTGTAGATTGCACGTGAACTGCAAAGATTATTTGCTTGTTCAGGGAGATGGTTTGAGCGATGTAATTGTCAAATGGGATGGGATTCATACGGAAGGATATTAAAAAATTTGTCGTTTTTTTGACAAATGATAGTGTATGTGCTATAATATTTATGTAGGCAAAGAAAAGAATGGAGGTTAAATGAAAAATATTTTTGGCTTTGGCAAAAAAAAAGAGAAGGAAAAAACGATTGAACTTGATTTGAGAAAAAAGATAGAAGATAATATTTCTGCCGATCAATTAGAACAGAGTAAAAGTAATAAAGATATAAAGTGGAATAAACATCAATACGTGAATGTTTTGAAATGTGCAGTTTGCGGGCATTATGGAAGAGGTGTAACTCTTCACAAAAGTAAAATATTGAATTGTTATTATTGTGAAGAAAGTTTTTGTAGTAGCACTATCAAAGATGAAGAATTAAAAAAAATCCCTGCTAAGAAAAGGTAATGTTGAAAAGTATTTTCCAATCAATAACCAATTTATCGAGGGATTATAGGGTAGACTTTAGCCAACTACTTCAAGAAAGTGGTAAAAGTCTATAATTAAGTAAAAGAGGTAAATTTATGAAATCTCTAAAAAAGAAATATTGTCATATGGAGAAATGTCAATTTTGTGTTGATGGCATGATGGAAATTGTGGATAGTCCTTTTGATTTGAAAAAAAATAGGGAAGAAAATGAATATGATCAAGAAGAGCCTTGTAATGATTTTTTAAGTTTATTTGGAATTCAATTGAAAGCATCTCGTAGAAGATTCAAAACTTGTACTATATGCAATGGAAGGAAATTTTTATATGTATTGGATGATGAAAAGAAAAAAAATAAAAAAAAGAAAAGGAAAAGATAAGTGATTATCTTTCTTTTAATAAAAAATTAGTAAGGAGGTAATGTATGGAAAGGATTGAGTTTAAGACAGAAGCAGAATTGCAAGAGGAGATTAAGAAGTTAAAAGCAAAGGGTTGGACAGTTGGAGATAAGCCGCATGTTGCTCCGAAACATGAGAAAATAATTTGTTACTATGCATTCAAAGAAGCAAAGGATGAGGAGAAAGTTGAGGGGGCTGCACTTGGGCAACGTGATATTATGCTCGTGTGTCCTATAAAACCGGCTGAAACAATAAAGTAAGGTGTTAGCCCACCTTGTTTATAATGGATAAAAAAATGGTGGAGAATATGTTGTTTAAAGTCTCCACCATATGTTGTAGGAGTAAAAGTATGATGCATTGCAGAGTTTGTAAAAAATCTAATGATGGAACTTTGGTTTATCGTAAAAAAGTAGTATGTGAAGAATGTCTATCCATTCAAATCCCATGTATTTGTGGATGTGGCAACTATCGTTCCAAATATGGTAGATTTGGTAATGAATATAAATATATAAATGGTCACCATATGAATGGTGTACATCGTGCAGAAAAAACTAAAAGAAAACAATCAGAATCAAAGATGGGTAAACATCGTACAGAAGAATCAAGAAGAAAACAATCAGAATCGACAAAGGGTGAAAAGAATCATAATTATGGTAAACATTGGACAGAAAAAACAAGACGAAAACAATCAGAATCGCATAAAGGTAATAAGAATTGGAATTGGCAAGGCGGTATAACCCCTATTGCAATGTTGATAAGGGGTTCTGCTAAATATGAGCAATGGCAACAAGATGTTTTTAAGAGAGACAATTATACATGTCAAAAATGTTATAAACATGGTGGAGATATAAATGCTCATCATAATAAAAAGTCTTTCTCCAAATTAATACAAGATATCAAAGGTAATTTTTCTCTATTCGATCTTTATACAGCATCAATGATGTATGAGCCTTTATGGGATATCAACAATGGAATAACACTTTGTAAAAAATGTCATAAAGAAGAACATAAAAAAAAGAATAATTGAAAATAATGGGATAAATGATTTTGTAAATAAAATAAAGGAAGGATAGGAGGAAAAGTATGGCAAAGGTAAACATGATTGAGGCAATGGTTGCGGACTTACGAAAGAAAAAGACTAAGGCTATTGTTGTGAAAGGGAAATTGATTGATGTGTGGGGAGTTGTAAGTGATATGGATGGAAAAATACAAGATCATACATTTAACGTAAAGGTCAACAATGTTATGGAATCTATTGAAACATTAATGGATGATGCAATGTTGGATGAAAATTTTTATAACGATGAAATGGTTAAGGTTGTAGATAAATGCAGCCAGGCTAAAGATTCTGTTTTATCTTGGCTTAGGAAGAATTGTCCTGTAAACATTGCTCTTTCGCCAAAAGAAGATGGTGATCCTATAGATTTAATGTATAAAATTGCGAAAGATCTTTCAATGCACATTGATATGGTTATATTTTCTTATAATAAGATTGAAAGTGAAGGATTAATTAAAGAAGATGATGGAAAAGTAATTATTGTTGAGAAAAAAGAGGAGGAGAAAAATGGATAATGACAACATTCCGTCCCAGAAGGTTCCGGAGAAAGTATTTTATAGTAAGGCTGAGTTTGATGATGAAATCTGTAATCTTGAAAAAAATGGATATACTGTATCCTTCTATTGTGATGATACAGAGGGTTATGAATGCCGGACTGCTATAAAAAGTAATAACGAAGAAGATCTTGTGTATTTGAGGTTAAAGAAAGAAAACATATCCTTTCTGGGTGATTTGATTTCAGCAGAAGAGATAGATAAGTTTTTTATAGATCATAAAGATCATAATATTGCTTTTGCTGATTTTCCTATGGGAAAAGCATTTAAGGTTGCTTGTTATGATTGTCATAAGTCTTATCGTGTTCAATATTCAGTTTATTGTCTTGCATATAAAGAATTGTCAGAGATATCCAAGAATAAATTTGTTGGTTATTTTGAAGCAATGAATAGAAAACCCCTTATTATTGTTGGTGATGAGATAAAGGAGTAAATGATGCCGGACTTAGAGTATAGTTCTGAATTATTTGACAGAGCTCTTAAGAATTTTATTATAAAAAAATTGGAAATTCAAGAGCCATCGATTATTGATGCTATATATGATGAAATTAAAGGTAACGTTATGTCTTGTTGTGTTCGTAAGATTAATAATAAGAAATTTGGCTTGTATGATACCAATACATTAAAGTGTATAGGGATATACGATTCCGAAGACAATGTTATGGCAAGAATGGAAAGAGATATATTTATGCAATTGACGGCAGATTTGGAGTTCTGTCCTAAGTGCCAAGGGGAAACAACTGCAATAAAGGTTTGGACAGATAAAGATGGCAAGAGAAGGCGTTTAAAGTATTGTATAAGGCCTGGTTGTGGATATAAGCAGGAATTTCCTTTTCCCGATGATTATATAACACATTCAAAGAAGTAAAACATGTAGCCACATAAAGGAGTAAATAATGAAGTTGTATGATGCTGTGCTGTATTTAAAAAAGTTGCAAGGGCAGTTAATGGAATTTAAAAATGAACGTATAGAAATATCTAAAACTTCTAATAATCTTGATAAAATAAATTCTAAAATATTTTCGCTTACTCATCGTGTTGCAATTATAGATGGCCAGATCCGTAATAAAAATTCTCAAATTTCATCTATTCTTGGGAATTTTTCAAGTTCTCTTGTAATGGTTGCTTTTCTTAAAGATGAAATAGCATCTGTAGAAAGTATTATAAAGAAAAGTAAAATAGGTGAATGCGTGGCCGACAAAGATCTTCTTGAAAAATATGTTGCATCTTTGCGTAGCATGCTTAGATCTCTTATGGGGGAAATAAAAGATGTAAATCAAAACAATGATATCGAAATAGATATAGGAGGTGAGAGCAATAGAGAATTTTAGAAAATAATTGCCACAACAGATAATAAATATAAATAAAATTTTAGGAGGTAAAAGATGGATACAAAAGTTATTGAAGGTATTTTAAAAGACATCGAGAAATGTACATCGGACAAGGAAGGAGTTTTGTTTGAAAAACCCACATCTTCGGGTAGAGTTTATATGCAGAAAATAGCATCTCAGTTGGAAAGTGCTTTTAATATGAAAGATGAAGATGAAAAGTTGTGGTATTATAATTGCTACAACCTCTTGCAGAATAAGTATGGAAATAAGTTGTATGCATTTTTGTCTCAGGTGTTAAAAGAGGGTGAGGCATTGAAAAAAGATTCGGAAGCTCTTGGTGATATAAAAAGTAGAGTGTAAAAGTAATACCTTGTGAAATTAAGATGGGATGTGACAGTATGGATAATGTGGATGTAGAGCAGGTAGATCCTAATAAGGTTAAAGTTGAATCTGTATCCGATTTTATTAGAGATAATCAAATCATTAAAAATTCTGTTATAGAAGCATTGAAGACTGATATTGATTCGGTATTTGATGCTTCTATAGATACAGAAAAAATGATTTTGGATAAATTGGGCATTCATCTGTATCAAAATCAAATTGATACTATCAGAGATATTATTGATCCGGCAATCCCATATATTGTTGTTATTGAGAGTCGTGGAGGAGGAAAGACCTTCTCTGTTGCTTGTGCTTTATTGCTTTTCCCAACCTTGTTTCCATTATTGCCTATTGGTATTTTTGGACCAAAGATTGATCAGTCGGCCAGGATCATTATGGAAATGCGTAGGATCCTTACCCGGGCAGGAGATAAGGGTAAAGAATTTTTAAAGACTTACATAGAAAGTGTTAGTGCCTATAAGATCCAATTCAAGAATGGATCATATGTTATTGCGATGTCTGCTTCTGATACAGCCGAAATTGAAGGTTTTCATGGTATAATTATTGCTGATGAGGCTCAAAGAATTTCAAATTGGGCATTTTCTGAGAGAATTCTACCTATGTTATCTTGGGGTGGATTTACTAAACTTGTTAAGATAGGTGTTCCACGTGGAACAAATCATTTTCATGATAGCTTTACGAATACAATGTATAAAGTTTTATCATATAATTGGACTCAGTGCCCTATCTTATTGCTTTCAGGATATATTGAGATTAATGGCATTAAATATCCCAATTTTGTTATAGATCGAATGTCTTTGAATATGAAAAAGAGAATATTTCCCAATAACCCCGAAATGTGGGAGGGTGAAGGAGATATGGATGATGAGGATTTTGCAACTCAGTATCTGCTTGAATGGATACAGAATGTCAGCCCTGCATTCTCAGCAAAGGCAAAAGAGTTAATGTTCAATATGGAGTTTTCGCCTGAAATATCCATGGGAAAAGGTGCTTTTGAATATTATTTTGGATTAGATTTTGCAGGCAGTTCAGAAAATATCTCAGTTAATACCAATGATTTTACGTCTTTATCAATTTTTAAAAAATATACGAATGGAATAAAACATAAAGTATTTGGAAAAGAGTGGCAGGGAGATACAACCATACAGATCGATGAAATTGAAAAAATTATACATCCGCGTACAGGCGTATTTCAATGTGTGGCCGGATATGGGGATCGTGGGTATGGCGCACCAATGATAGATGATTTAAAGAAAAGAGGAATTAGTATAGTTGGTATAAGTAATCAGTCAACAGATGTTTTTACAGGAAAGAACTATAAGAATGCAATGTGCGAGCATATGAATTGGGAAGCGGAAAATGATAGGCTGAAATATCCTAAAATGGCTTGTTATGATCGTGGGAATATTTTTTATAAGAATAGGATACAAGTTGAGTGTATGGAAAAAACATATAAGGGTATTAGTGCAAATGCTCAGATAAATTGTCCTGATGATGTTCATGATGATATAGTGAACTCTGATTTACTTAGTATATATGCTTGTGATTTTTTCTTTATAAAGGAAAAAGAAATGAAAAATAAAATGTTTTCTAATAAAATTTTGCCATCGGTAGTTCGTGGGCCGAGGCTGAGGGTATAATGGAGAAAAAATTGGTTTATTCTGTGTGTGAAATTAATAAGATTATTGAAAAATTGAAACTTATAAGATATAATATAGATTACAAGAATAGTATAGTTGAAGAGGATGAAGTTGTCGTTGATTTAACAGGTTTTGATGATATTATTGGTGCATTGCATAGGTTTGAGGATTATTTGAAACAGCACCCATCTTACCAAAAAGAGTTTAATGAAAATTATCTTTAAGTGACCGAATAGTGCCCGAATGGTGGCTGAATGGTGACTGAATATAAAGAAAGGAGATCTTATGCCTATATATGAATATGTGTGCCTTGATTGTCAAACAATAAGTGAAATATTGGTAATGGGTCCGAATGATACGGATATTGAATGTCGTAGATGTAAGAGTAAGAAATTAAAAAAAATGTTCTCAATGTTTAATAGTAAGATCGCAGGGAAAAAGGTTGACAGGGATAGTGATGGGTGGTATGGTGATGTAAAAAAGAAAGTTAAGACAGGTGGTTATAGTGATTATAAAGAAGCGAATAGGGCTGCTTGTGCAAAGGCTTTGATCGAAACTTGTGATGTTCCGGAAAAGAAAGTTAGAAAAATTCAAGAACAGATCAAGAAAGAGGAAGAGGTTGAGAGTGCTCAAAAGATAGGATAGAGAGAGTGGATGGGGGGATTTAGAGAGAATTGATAGTATGATTGATATAATTGGGTGGGGGAAGGTCGAAGAGTAGCCATTAGGTATCTCGCCTTGTAGTGTGCAAAGGGGTGAGGTATACTTAATGGCTTTTTTTATTTTCATACGATTTGTGCGATTTTTTTATGATTTATTGTAATTGAAATGGTTATAAAATGGTTATAATTCCCCTATATATGAAGGGGTATGATGTGTTGACCTCTTTAATAGACTTACTATAAGTATAGTAATTTCATTAAATATTGTATAAAATAATAGATATTGGATGCAGTGAAAAATGTCGGTTTTTAGGGTATTTTTGTGCTTTAAACGATTTTTAATGATTTTTAGGTAAAGGGAGTGAAATTGTATGGAAGAAATTTATAAAGAAAGGGCTGATATTTTTCAGGAAAGAATGGTTAAGGCATTGGATAATTTTCAGAACTTAAAGCCGTTGCATGGAAGAGTTGAATCAACATTTTCTTCGGGTGGGATGATTAAAAATGCCTATTTAGAAAAACAAGCAGATGATAGTTCTGCTGACGTAACGACCTCTGATCCATCGTGGTATCACCCGGCACTTACACCCCCAAATTGGTTGTTGCCCCGTTCATTGATTGAATCTCATAACTGGTGTAATACTTTTTATAACAATGATCCCTATGTTAATGCTATTATTTCTTTACACTCAGAGTATCCTTTGTCAAAGTTTGATCTTGTATGTTCCGATAATTATGTAAAACAGTTTTTTGAAAAAATGCTTTCTACAAAAAAATGGGATCTTTATACTTTTATATGTGAGGCCGCATTACAATATTGGAAATTAGGGGAATTTATAGCATGTGGAGTATTTAATTCAAAAGAAAAAATATGGGATTCATGGACAATTTTAGATTCAGATTCTGTTATTGTTCGTAAACCCCCCGTTCTCGGCGCCGATCTGCAGTTTCGTTTGAAGATCACCGATACTATGAAAGTTATGGCGAAGTCTGATTCGGAATCTGATAGGGCATTATTTGACAATATGCCTGAGTATGTTAAGGCTGCAATATTGTCAGAACAGCCGATTGATTTGCCGGCCAACGAAGTTGGAATGATGGCAAGAATTACAAGACCTGGGGATGTGCGCGGAACTTCAATTATGACTCCCCTTATGAAAGAACTTATGTATTTTGACAAATTAAGAGTTGCCCAACAGGCCATCGCCGACCGCCATGTTACCCCCCTACAGTTGTGGAAAATCGGAAATGTGGCATCGGGTATTGTTCCGACAGGTGAACAGTTGGATGAGTTTAGGGCTGAGTTGGAGCAGGCTGCGTTAGATCCAAGTTTTAATTTGATATGGCACGATGCTGTGCAATATGAGGCGGTGGGGATTATAGGTAAAATCCTCCCCCTTATTCCGGAGTTCAATTGGATAGAAACCAGGATTATGGTGGGATTGGGAGTTAATCAGAATATTCTGATGGGTGAAGGCCCATCATTTAGTAATCAGGCTACAATGAGTTTGCAGGTTTTGATAAACAGATATGTTAATTTTAGGGATAAACTTGAGAAATGGGTAGAGAATAATATTTTTAGAAGAATATCGGAAGAAAATAATTTTTATGACAAATCTGATCCTCCAAAATTGATTATACCTCAGATTTCTTGGTATAAAGATCTTGTTATTCAAAGTCCTCAAGAGAAAGATGTTTATTATAAGTTATGGAAAGATGGAGTATTATCAACGCAAACATTGTTTTCTAAATTTAAAGAACTTGACTATGAGATTGAGAAAGAGAGATTGATGGAAGAACAGGGTTCAATTTTCGATAAAGAACGTTTGGCGAAGCCTACAAAGAAAGTAGTGACAAATAGTACCGGTGGAGTTGCAGAAATGACACATGCTCCACAATCTACAAGTGGAAAGCCTGTCGAAGGAACGCCTCCGAAAGGTGGCGAAACTCCATCGACACAGGCATCACCTGCAACGCCTGCACAAACAACGGCTCCTGCTGCTGTTCCTGCAGAAGTACCTGTTGGTTAGAGATGAATGAAAATGAAAGGGTCCCCTGATCAGGGCGTAAGTGACCATACTTTGCCAATACATTGTATGGTCAATCCTACTATGATAATATCTTATTGGAGGTATAAATATGATGCATTGTAGAGTTTGTGA
>Ga0265297_10000375_pt1 | contig 140305 bp, 138 predicted proteins | sample Munlanlwell13791_FD_192502 | JGI IMG/M metagenome (GOLD analysis project Ga0265297, IMG submission 192502) | Leachate microbial communities from a municipal landfill in Southern Ontario, Canada - Leachate well 137-91 | ecosystem: Engineered > Solid waste > Landfill > Unclassified | place... | reverse complement strand
ATCTCCATGCTTAGCGCAAACAGTGATCCGATTGCACCAAAGATCATTCCCAGCAGGACATAGGAGCTGACACGCCCTATATTATAGGCACTATGACGTATAAGCTGCGCACTGCGGCTCATCGACGCATCTATTTTTGTCGAACTGTATGCGACAATAAATCCTCCGCACATTCCGATACAGTGACCGAAACTTCCTGCGAATGCTATGGAAATAATCAACCACCATTCGATGCCGTGCATAATCAAACCTTTTCGTAAATATTAATAGTTTAAATGACTTGTGTTACAAGAGTGTTAAGACTTAACAGAAATTTAACAGTTCTATGAAACAATAGCATGAAATTATTTAAAGGATTCGGGAATGAAAAAAGTTCTTCTCACTTTGTGTGCATTAGTAGCGATCGCTGGTGCCGATCAACTGGTCAATCTCAAAATTGACGGAATGATGTGTCCTGCTTGTGTTAAAAATGTAAAAGGCTCATTGGCAGATGTCAAAGGGGTAAAAGAATCGACTGTTTATCTTAAAGAGGGAAAAGCAGAAGTCAAAGCGGCTGAGGGCACTAAAGCCGAAGCTATGTGCGACGCCGTTAAAAAAGCGGGTTACGGCTGTTCCGTAGCGAAATAAAGATCAGATAAAATACTTCTGCGCATCGTTGCGGCTTAGGTCGCTAACGGCGGTTAGCTCTTCATCTCCAAACATCAACGTTTGTTCCCCCTCGAATCCCGCCTTGCAATAGGCTAACACCAGTTTGGCCGCTAAGGTTTTATCATTGCCGGTCGCAGTGCGTGAGAGCATCGCGTGAGGGCCTACAAGTTCGGTTGTGACGTGAATGTATTTGGAGTTTTCGATCCCCTCTAACACCGCGTTATCCTCCGCATTGCGTCCGATGATCAGTTTTGCACCCTCGGGAAGACGAAGCTGGCGGCCGTATTTGAGGGTCGGGATATCTTCCACCGTAAAAGTATCATGGGCAATGAAATCACGAATTTTATTAGAGAAGTTTTCATCGGTGAGGAGACACCCTCCTCCCGGTGCTTCATAATCTTTGAGGCCGAACCGTTCCGCCAGTTCCATTTGGCGTTCGCGGTTGCGTCCGTTGATATTTTCGAGCTTTTCACGATCCACCCACCCCTCAGCCTCGGGAATGGTCGGGGTTAATGCTTTGGCACTAAGGGGACGGAGCAGTAATCCTTCGCAGTTACTGAGATTGAGCACTTTTTGAAGAGATTCGCTGTTTTGGCTCATCGGACGTTGTCCCAACACTTCGCCGCTGATTAGAAAGCTAGCCCCCCACTCTTCCATGACACGCTTGGCCACTTCAAACATTTTGGCATGGCAGTCGATGCAGGGATTGAAGTTCTTACCGTAGCCGTATTTCGGGGTAAAGAGTACTTCGCGGATGTATTCATCACGGATATCGACGCTTCGAAACTCGGCCCCTATCTGCTCACACATGTTTTTCATATGCGCCAGACGGTCTTTGGTCGAACCGAATCCGGTATTGATATTACAGGCGATCACTTCGATCCCTTGGTCGATAATGAGTTTTGCCGCAAGTGTCGAATCGAGTCCGCCGCTAAAGAGGGCTATAGCTTTCATATAATTAAATTCCTTCATGATTTCTCTTTCTTTTCTTTAATCGCAAAGAAAAGAAACAAAAGAAGCTCATCTCTTCAGCAAATCGCTCACGCGACTTTCGCACTTCTGCTTCGCGCGTGGCTTATTATTGGTGCTGAAGAGATAATTATCCTAATGGTACGAGTTCGCCTCGTTTGAGCCGCTCAATTTTATCCCGATACTGACGAATCAAGTACGATTTTTGATCGAATGATACCGTATTTTGGGTTGTTACTTTTTTGAGTTCTCGGTTATAGTGGGCGCTCAAGAAAGTAATAAGCTCCGCTCTAAGCCCCTCGTCTCCTTCAAACGTCCGAATGCGGTCATCCATCATCAAAGCGCTCAGCCGTGGGTCATCATTGCGCCCCTGAAGGGCCGATTCAAATTCAGGTGCATGATACTGAAGCAAAGAGGCATCGATAAAATCAAGGAGCGTATCGGCGATATGGGGGCGTTCCAAAAGGGTTTTGATAAAGCTTAGCTCCCAGATATCATGGTGAGAAAAATTAATGGGCTGGGGCGCGGTATTTTTGGATCGTCCGATTTGAATGAGAGAGGGGGAGATTCCCAGCTTCGAAGCGATAAATGGGCGGTACTCCTCTTGAAGGAGCGGCGAGAGGCTTTTGAGAAAAGCGATATTTTCATGCAACGCCGTCTCTTTGGCTTTAGGGTCTTGGAGATCATAGGCGCTGATCATCTCCGAGATAACAAACTCGATAAACGGGATCGGGCGGTGCAGGAGGGCATTGAGCTGTTCGATTTGCCCGCTTTTGATCATATCGGCGGGATCCAATCCCCCTTCGAACAGTATGACACCGCCGTCAAAACCGGAGGTACTGAGAAGTTTTGCCGCTTTGAATGCCGCAGCACGTCCCGCTTTGTCCCCGTCATACGCCACATAGACTTTCGGCTCCCCTTTACGAAGAAGCGGCAAGTGTTCAGCGGTTAGAGCGGTTCCCAGCGTTGCGACGGCATGGGTAAACCCCGCCTGATGGAGCATAACGACATCGAGATACCCCTCGGTGACAATGATCTCCCGACGGCGGTAGATCGCTTCTCGGGCCAGATGATAGGCATACAGCAAGCGCGATTTATTGAAGATGGCGCTTTGGGAAGAGTTGACGTATTTTGCCTGATGCCCCGTGATAGTACGTCCGCCGAATCCGACGATAGCGCCGCTAGTGGAGTGGATAGGGAAGGTGATCCGCTCGATAAAACGGGCGAAAAGGCGTCCGTCGTCTCCGCGGCCGATAGCCCCCTGCTCGATCGCTTCGGCGGTCGGAAGTTTGCGCTGTTCCAAGAATCGGAGTGTTTCGGGAGAGGTAGGGGCATATCCGATGCCGAACCGTTCGATGCTGGACGCATAAATACCCCGTTCATGCAGATATTCCTGTGCGGTACGGTTCTGCTCCAGCAGTTTTTGATACCAGTCGTTGAGACTCTCCAGAAGGGTGGAGCGTTTTTTTTGCTGTGCGTTATCGGTGTAATGGAGGGTGAAATTGGTGGAAGCGGCCAGTTTCTCGATCGCTTCGGGGTAGTTGAGTTTCTCGTACTCCATAACAAATTTGATACTGTCGCCGTGCACGCCGCACCCGAAACAGTGATAGCTTTGGCGGGAGGGGTTGACGACGAAGCTGGGGGACTTCTCATCGTGAAACGGGCAGGGCGCTTTGAAGCTGCTTCCGGCACGTTTGAGCTCAATGTAGGAGCCGACGATATCGACAATATCAAGTCGGGCTTTGAGAGCCTCGATGGAGTCTTGGGTAATCATAAAGACATTTTAGCGAAAAGGGGCTTTAGTGATGTGTCTTAAATTGCCCCAATTGAGTGTTGAGTGCATCGGCAGAAGATGCGATTGTTTGTACAATAGCAGATAGCTCCTGCATAGAAGTATCATTGGCGGATGAAATAGTTCCTAGTTTTTCCATTTGAACCAGCATGGAATTGATATGATTTGCAATGGTTTGGGAGTTTGTGACGCTTTGTTTCGTCAGGGTATTGGTCTCTTCCATCGCACTGACCGTTTCGTTGATATCTTTATCCACCCGCTGCGAAATTACGGTGACATTTTGCATGGCTTTCGTATTCAGATGCATTTGTTCGGTTGCATCGGCAATGCTCTGGACGATGACATTGATGGTCGCGTTGATTTCAGTCAAACTTTTTTGCGTCCGCTCCGCGAGCTTTCTCACCTCATCGGAGACAACGGCGAACCCTCTGCCATGCTCTCCCGCGCGCGCCGCTTCGATTGCGGCATTGAGGGCGAGAAGATTGGTTTGATCGGCAATATCGCCGATGACGGAGAGAATCTTTTGGACTTGAGACGCTTCGGAATTGAGTTGGTCGAGTTTGTGTCCCAACTCCGCTTCAAGCTCTGTACTGTGCGAAATGGTATCCAGAAGATTTGAGAGCTCTTGTCGCCCGTGATGCAACAAACCGACGGCGTGATTCATGTTCTCAAGAGTAACGGTGAAATTTTCTACCCCTTCGTTCACGATCGTTTGGATCGAATGGGCCTGATCCGATGTTGTGCGCGTGATGGAATCGCTTTCATGAACACGGCTTTTGATATTAGTGTTGATCGAGTCAAGCGTTTGCGCAGAGCTTAAATTGGCGGTTGCGATCTCTTTGGCGTGAGAGATGGAGTGTTCGATTTCCCCCACAAAACGGTTTAGACAACCCATCATACTTCCCGTTTCGTCGCGGGTAAATCCGCGAAACGATTTGGTCAAATCGAATAGATCGGTTTTGAGATTATCGGTTAGACTTCTTACCGGACGGGTGACCTGCGCTACCAAAAGGGCGATATTGACCGCGGAAATGACTACCCCGATGAGAGCTACGATAACGTTTTTGGTTAAGAGGGTAGCTAAGTCGAGTGCCGGTATCGAATAGAGCAGAATCGTATTGAGCAAGACGAGCAAAATAATGTTTCCCAAAACGGTTGTAAATATCGCCAGAACCATTTTTCTTCCGAAAGAGACAAACGGGTATTTTGTGCTCAATGGAACGCCGACGACCCACTCTTCGAGACGGATAACGAATAAAATAAAAACCGGAATGATAAAGAGCAGCAGCAGCGGAAGGACGGCGGCTTCCGCAAGACCGAACCGCTCAAGGGAAATAAACGATTTTCCCGATAACACTACCGCCGGTCCTATCGATGTATAAAGAAGCTGACCGATTAGAAACCAATACGGGAGTTTGGAAATAATAGCGGCAGTTTCCTCATTCTTATCGGGATTTTTCATAAGCGTTTCGATCCGCATGAGTGCATGGTTGAAACCGAAAATCATAGCGCTTGTCGCAACCGCCATATACAGTCCCATCGGAATGGAAAACAAGATGGAAACCAGCTCATTCACACTGAAAAGATGTGAAAACGCCAATAACAAAATCCATACCACCGGAGGAATCATCATACCGATAAATACCAGCCACATCAATGTTTTTCGGGGATGCATTGAAAACTCCGTACTATAATTTAATATCGAAATAATAGCTTGATTCAGATAAAAAGCTGATTTCGGTGAAAAGTATGATAGAATTCCAATTCAAAAATTTTAAATAGAAAGTAGGTGATTGCATGCCTGGTATCATTCTAAGACAAGATGATAATTTTGATGCTGCTTACCGCCGTTTCAAAAAACAAACAGATCGTAATCTGATTGTTACTGAAGCTCGTGCTCGTCGTAACCACGTTACCGAGACCGAAAAGCGTAAACAATTCAAAATCAGCGCTCGCAAGAAGATGTTAAAACGTCTCTATATGATGCGACGTTACGAATCTCGCCTGTAATTTTAAGCGCAATAGCGCTTAAAATTACACCTCTTATTCCCCTCCTGTAACAAAACCTTTACGAACCCTATGATAAACTTCGTGTAAATATTTCTGCACAAGGCTGTATTCATGCTCTTTAGCGCACCTCTTAAAAGTAATTCCAAAAAAATCATGTTGTTAGGCTCCGGCGAACTCGGCAAAGAAGTGGCAATAGAAGCACAGCGTTTGGGAATCGAAGTCATCGCGGTCGACCGTTACAATCATGCGCCTGCCCATCTCGTTGCCAATCGCTCTCATGTGGTGAATATGCAAGATCGTGAAGCGGTATTAAAGATTATCCGCAAAGAGAAGCCCGACTATATTCTCCCCGAGATCGAAGCGATCAGTATCGATGCCTTGTTCGCCGCCGAAGCGGAAGGATTTTGCGTTATCCCGAATGCCGAAGCGGTTAATAAAACGATGAACCGTAAAAATATCCGCCGTTTTGCCGCCGAAGAGCTCGGGCTTAAAACAAGCCGTTATCATTTTGTGAGTACGTATGAGGATATGTGCGCTTCGGCGGAAGATGTCGGTTTCCCGTGTGTTATCAAACCGGTGATGAGTTCTTCGGGTCATGGACAAAGTATCGCTAGAACACGTGAAGATTTAGCCGCGTCATGGGAGATCGCCAAAGAAGCCCGCGGTGATGCAAGCGAGCTTATCGTTGAAGAGTTTATCCGTTTCGATTACGAGATTACGCTTTTAACTGCCCGCAACGGAGTGGAGACGGTATTCTGCGAACCGATCGGTCATATCCAAAAAGACGGTGATTATATCTACAGCTGGCAGCCGATGGAGATGTCGAAAAAAGCGCTCAAACGCTCCCAAAAAATAGCGAAAGCGATTACTGACGGATTAGGCGGCAAAGGGCTTTTCGGTGTTGAACTGTTTGTAAGGGGCGATGAGGTTTATTTCAGTGAAGTGAGCCCGCGCCCGCACGACACGGGGATGGTGACATTGATCACCCAAAGCCAAAGTGAATTTGCCCTCCATGTACGTGCGGTACTTGGGCTTCCGCTCGGATTTACGTTTTACGGCGACGGTGCCAGTGCGGCGTTTAAGTCTGCTGTCGAATCGACAGAACCGGTTGTCGATATCGCCGATGAAGTGTTTGATGATAACAGTTTCGTCCGTGTATTCGGAAAACCTGAAGCTCATGTCGGCCGACGGATGGCAGTTGTTCTCGTATTTGACAAAGTGAACAAAGCGCTTAAAAAAGCGAAGAAATTGATTAAGAAAATACAAGACGCATGAAAATAGTCCTTCTTGATACGCTAACGTACGGTGATACACCGTTAGCAGGATTTGATGCATTCGGCGAGGTCGTGTCGTATATGACGACATCCGCTGATGAAGTATGCGGACGGGTAGGCGATGCGGATGTGATCGTTACGAATAAAGTGGTGATTACCGATGCCGTGATGGAAAACGCGCCGAAACTCAAACTTATCTGTGTTGCGGCGACGGGGACGAATAATATTGATCATGAAGCCGCGGCACGTCGGGGAATTTCAGTCAAAAACGTCGCCGGATATTCGACCGATGCAGTGGTACAACACACGTTTTCGATGTTATTTTACCTGATGGGGCGTAGTCGTTATTACGATGAATACGTCAAAAGCGGTGAGTGGCAGCGCGAAGCGGTATTTACCCATATCGGCCCTTCGTTCAGCGAACTGCGAGGAAAAACGTGGGGAATTATCGGGCTGGGAGAAATCGGCCGCAAAGTGGCAAGTGTGGCAAAAGCATTCGGTGCTAACGTCTGTTATTACTCGACGTCGGGGAAAAACGATAACAGCGAGTATGAAAAAACGACGCTTAGCCGTTTGATCGAGAATAGCGATGTTATTTCGATCCATGCGCCGCTTAATGCCTCGACGGAGAATCTGATCTCTCACTCTGAGTTGTTGCAAATGAAAGATGGTGCGGTATTGCTCAATCTCGGTCGCGGCGGCATTGTCGATGAAGATGCCCTTTCGGTGATCATCGATGTGAAACCGATCTTCGTCGGATTGGATGTATTGGCGAAAGAGCCGATGAAAACATCACATCCTCTTTTATCTGTCAAACACCCAGAACGGCTCTATATTACACCCCATATCGCATGGACGTCTCGTGAAGCGCGTGAGCGTCTGATCGCGGCGACAGTTGAAAATATCAAAACATTCGTAAAAGCGTAGGCAATATCAGCGCGATCCCCAAAAATACGACCGAAGTCGTAAACACTTCCACCGTAACGGTGCGGGGGGAACAATGATAGAGCGAGGCAAGGTTGACATTGGCAACTGCCAGCGGAACGATCAGCTCCAAAAACAAAATCCCTTTGACCACCGGCTCCATATCGACGTAGTGCAATACACCAAAAGCGATCAGCGGTATCAGGAGAAATTTCGTTCCGTTCACCCACGCCGTGAGGCGAAGATTGACCTCGCCTAATTTGATTCCATACAGATAAATGCCGAACAATACGAGTTGCATCGTCATCGACGCATACGCTCCCATCATCAGCGTTTTATCGACGGCTGGGCTTGGAACATATCCGACGATATTGAGGGCAATGGCGATCATGGCAGCCCAAAGAACGGGAAGTTTTAGGATATTCATCAGTGAATCGCGGACGCTGAACTCTCCGCGCGAATAGTAAAACACCCCGATAGTGTAGACAACAAAAACATTGACGAGATTGATAAGAGTGAGATAGGGGACGCTCATCTCCCCGAACAGTGCAATTCCCAGCGGAATGCCTAGATTCCCCGTATTTCCGATCAATGCCGCTACGGTACCGATGGAGCGCTCTTTTGGGTTATGAAAAAGCATTTTAGCCAGAGGTATCATCAATAACAGAGCCAAAAGGGTAATTGCCAGATATAAAGAAGGGGCAAAGAGGAGTTCCGTATCGATCGGGCGTTTGAGTAGCCCCCAAAAGGTGAGAAAAATCTGTAAAAAATAGACGCTGAGCAAGGTTATGGTGCGGTCGTCGATTTTCTCTTTGAACGCCCATTTGGCACCAAACCCGACTGCAATAAAGAGGTAGATACCCAAAATGGAGAATAAAGTTTGCATAGTCTTTTTTTGATGTGTATTGTAGCGAAAAAATTAGTGTGGATTTTTGAGTCACCGCTAACACCCTATGGGGTACAATCGCAACAATAAGGAGTTTTGACATGTCAACAGTATTGGTTATCGGCAGCGGCGGCGCGGGATTGGTGAGTGCGCTTGCTGCACAGGAAGCAGGAGCAAAAGTGATTGTCGCTTCCAAAACACTCCCTACACGGTCGCAAACCTCAATGGCACAGGGGGGGATGAACGCGGTGTTTGGTGCTGACGATTCGATTGAAGCCCATATTGCCGATACTCTTCGCTCCTCTGCAGGCTTGGGAGATGAAGGGCGAATTGCATTGATGTGCGAGAAGGCTCCCGAAGCGCTCCGTTGGTGCAACGCAATAGGCTTGCCGTTTAGCCGTGATAAAAAGGGGGAGATAGCGCGTCGTCGCTTGGGCGGCGCATCGGCTCCTCGGGCTTGCTATGCGCAAGACTATACGGGACTAAAACTCCTCCACACCCTTTATGATCAATGTCTCAAAGCGGGGATCGAATTTAGAAATGAGCGGTTTTTGTTGAACCTCATCGTAGATCAGGAGACTAACCGGGCGCTAGGGGCAACATTTTTGCATATCGAAACAGGCGAGGTCGAAGAGATTCGTGCCGATGCCGTCATTCTCGCGACGGGGGGATACGGTGCGCTGTACGGGAAACATTCGACCAATTCGGTTCAAGCAACGGGTGATGGGCTGGCGGCGGCCGTCCGTGCCGGAGCTCGTTTGGCCGATATGGAGTTTATCCAGTTTCATCCTACCGCACTTAAAAGCTCTTCGATTCTAATCTCTGAGAGTGCGCGGGGTGCTGGAGGCTATTTGGTAGATTCGGAAGGTGATCGCTTTACCGATGAATTGGCACCGCGCGATGTCGTAGCGCGTGCAATCCACGATGAGATCAATAAAAGCGGAGCGGTCTATCTCGATATTCGCCATTTGGGAGAAGCATTTATCAATCATGAGCTTCCTCAAGAGCGAAAGCTGGCACAAATTTACGAAGGGATCGATCCGGTACACGAGCTGATTCCGATCAAGCCGTCCGCTCATTACAGCATGGGGGGCATTGAAGTCAACGCACAATGTATGAGCAGTGTGAGCGCTCTGTTTGCCGTCGGTGAATGTGCTAACCATAAAACACACGGTGCTAACCGGTTGGGGGGAAACTCGTTGTTGGAGCTTGTCGTTTACGGACGCGAGTGCGGCAAAAATGCGACCGAATACGCAACGAAGTACCCATTACCTGTTTTGGAAAACATGCAGTTAGCGAAAGATACCAACTTTGTCCGCGGCGTCATGTATTTCACAAATCAGATCGACTTTTACCAAAAGCAGGAGATGCTCGCTAACATCTTCTATAACAACGTCGGACTCGTACGGGATGATATGGGGCTTAAAGCGGTGCTCGGAGCGATCCGCCAAATGCAAAAAGAGCTGCCGTTTATGGGACCGCGTGACAAGTCGAAAGTCTGCAATACCAATTTGGTCGAATTTATCGAATTCGGAAACAAAATCGAGTTGGCGGAGATTATCGTCGTCAGTGCGATCAGCCGCGTCGAGAGCCGGGGGGCGCATTATCGACTCGACGCGCCTGAACGCAACGACCGGATGTTCGGAGCCCATACAATCACATGGAAAGAGGATGGAGTATTATGCGCGGATTTTATACAATGAGTGAAGATATAGATGATGAGTTTGAAGATGATGAAGAGAATGAGCGAGAATGGTGCGATTGATGTGTGAATATATAAGCGCGGTGTACTGCGCGTGGACCTCCTGCCGAAGGAAACATAGCGATAGCGTAGTCAATCGGGATTTTATTCCGATGACGTATAAAATAAATGGTTGGTGCGATTGATGAATATTTCAATAAAGCGTTCAAATAACGATGAAGTACAAATCTATAACGTCGAGTTAGAAAATACCACACTTCTTGCGGTTTTAAATCATATTAAAACCAAAATCGATCCGACATTGACCTATTCTCACGGATGCCGCAGCGGCGTATGCGGAAGTTGTGCCGTACGGGTAAACGGGCGTGAGCAACTGATGTGTGAGTACAAGCCTAACGACGGAGACGTAATTGAGCCGATACGAAATGCCCGGGTAATCCGTGATTTGGTTGTGGATACTGCATTTGTAGAGCGGGTTAACCGAGCGGGAGAAGCATGGATCGGATCTGCAAAAGAAGAGAATATTAGCGCTGAAGAGATGGAGCGGATTGAGACGCAAAGCGACTGTATTCTCTGTACGTCGTGTTTTAGTGCCTGCCCCGTATATGCCGTGAACCCCGACTTCATCGGCCCGTTTGCTCTAACACGGGTATGGCGTTATGTGAACGATCCACGTGAGGGGGATAGCCGTGCAAAAATCGCAGCCGTTCAAACCAACGGCATCTGGGACTGTACCCTCTGCGGCGAGTGTGTCCCGGTGTGTCCACAGGGGATCGCTCCGAAACAGGATATTTCGATGTTGCGAACCAAAAGCGCGATGGCGGGATATTCCGACCCGAATATGAGTTTCGGCGGAGAATTGGATTTTGGTTCACCGATGTTTTAGTTTTAAAGTGTGTTATACTAATGTTATAAAATATAATTGTTTTAGGACGTTAGTATGGCATCAGAACACTCTCTTGATATCTCCGCAAAAATTGATCTGCAAGCGTTTAAAGACGCGATTGCCCAAGCCGAAAAAGAGGTAATCGGGCGTTATGATTTTAAAGGGATCACCTATGAAATCAATTACCGTGAAAAAGAAAAACAGCTCATTCTCCTCGCTTCCAGTGATAACAAGCTTGATGCACTTAAGGATATTGTGATCGGAAAACTGATCAAACGGGGACTCTCATCCAAAGCTCTTAATGAACTTAAAACCGAAGACGCCAGCGGCGGAGCCCGTAAAGCGACCTATAAAATTGTCGATACGATCGATGCCAAAGAGGCCAAAAAGATTGTCGCCGAAATCAAAAACCTCAAGACCAAAGCAACGGCGCAGATTGAGGGGGAGCATATCCGCGTCAAATCCAAACAGATCGATGAGCTTCAAAAAATTATGGCCGCTATTAAAGGGATGGAGTGGGAAGCCCCTCTGGTTTTTGATAATTTCCGATAAGAGATACAAATGAAGCAAAGAAAGTTCAAGCGGATCGATAAACGGCTTATTACCGAAGGGTCAAAAATCGATTTTAATCTCTTTTTGCCGAATGAGACGAAAAGCGCTATGAGCTTATTTTTGCAAAGTGATACGGCGGTTGACGGGAATGCAAAAGTACGGCTTCGCGAAATCGAAACACTGTATGTCTCCGAAGAAGAAGAGGACAGATATAAAGCGTTTGTTGATAAGCAGCTCCAAAGTATTGCTAAAAACACCCACATTCCGACGGATCAAAAAGCACAATTGATTTATCAAAAAGCGTCTGAAACCATCAATGCGATGTTTACAAACCCCGAATCGCTTGAAAATATTAAAAACGCGCAGAATGTCGTTAACAGTTCTATCGAAATTATTTTGAATGATCACTGTGCCGTTGAATCACTGATGAAAATTACGGCACATGATTATTATACCCATACCCACTCCATCAATGTCAGTATCTATACGTTGAGTTTAGGTTCAGCTTTGGGGATAAAAGGAAAAGATCTGGAAGTGTTGGGGATGGCGGCGATCTTGCATGATCTTGGAAAAAGCAAAATAGATTATGAGATCATTAACAAAAACGGTAAACTGACCGATGTAGAATTTACGCAGATGAAGAATCATCCCGCTTTAGGACATGAGATCGCACTGAAATTAGGGATCAAGGATGAGAGAATATTGAACGCCATCCGACATCATCACGAGAAAATTGAGGGTGGGGGTTATCCCGACAATCTAAAAGGGGATCAGATCAACTACTTTGCCCGTATTATCGGTGTATGTGATGTATTTGATGCTTTATCGACCAAACGTTCTTATAAAGATCCGATGAGTTCATTTGAATCGTTCAAACTTATGAAAGATCAAATGAAAGGGCATTTGGATATGGATATCGTGAACGCTTTTATCAAAATGTTACACAAGCAGGAAAAATCATGAAAAAAATGACAATTGCCGATGCGGCGGAATATTTCAACGTTTCTAAAGAAGCCATTCATAACCGTATCCGTCGCGGAAGTTTGGATTGCATTGTGGAAAACGGAGTGAAATATGTTGCCGTTGAATCGGCAAAAAACGGCAGTTCAACAACCACTGCCGGTGATACCCGCTATACCCAATATATTGAGCAGGAGAATGAACGGCTCCGTGAAAAAGTGGATGTTCTAGAAAAAGAGACCAATCGCTTGCGGGATCAGCGGGAGCAAATGCTGATTGATGAGCGGATTAAAGTCGAACAGATATACAAAGAACGGGATGCCCAGTTACGCAGCGTTTTACATGTGGTCGCGACAAAATTCCTTTCCCACGCTTCCGTTGATGACGTCATGGAAGAAGCGAAAGGGGTCGATGCCATTAACGCCGATGTTATAGAGGGGAATGAAGAAGAGTGGGTTTCGCTCAAATCTTTTTTAAAGCTCAAACGCTATAGCGATAAAGAGAAGAAAAAAATAAAAAACCGATTTGAAGCATTGAGAGAAAATGACATACGCCTCACTATACGTGAGGGAAAAATTTATTTAAACCCTTCCGAATACGATTATTCGGATTTGTTGCGTTAAACGACGATGGATGTCAAAAAAGTACGTATTGTTCGACGGCATGATGAAAGACCAAATATCATGTACGTAGAGATTGAAAAGTGGCTCTTGGATATCGGCGACGTACTGGAGTTTGACCTCTTCATGGCAGAAGGAAAATTGACTGATAAAACCTTATTGTTGTCGAAGCGCATTCCTATTAATTCGGACATAAAAACGGAAATTGATAGCCGGCATGCAATCTACATCCGTCAGTCCGATCTTGATGCATACAATATTTTTGTCGATAAGATCGCACAGGCGGTTGCCAGAAACGAACATATACCGGTAATCAAAAAAGCAGCCGTAATTTATCGTCAAGCATCGGTTATTTTGGACGAAATGTTTGAAAATCCCGAAGAGCTTGAAAATGTCCCTAAAACCAAAAAAGTGGTCAATACATTCGTGAATACAATTTTCAGCGATACGCATGCAATCGAATCGATGATTAAAATTACCGCGTACGATTACTATACCCATACCCATTCAATTAACGTTTGCATCTATTCTCTGAGTCTAGGATCGTATTTGGAGTTAAATTCCATAACCCTTCAGGAGCTGGGGATGTCAGCCTTGCTCCATGATTTGGGAAAAAGCAGAGTCGATCCGAAAATAACGAACAAAAAAGGGCGGTTGACCGAGGATGAATTTGATGAAATGAAACATCATCCTCTGTATGGTCATACAATCGCTTTAAAAATAGGAATTCGCGATAATCGAATTTTAGACGGAATTCGCCACCATCATGAAAAACTTGACGGGAGCGGCTATCCCGACGGGCTTATGGGAAACAGCATAACACTTTTTGCCCGTATTATTGCCGTATGCGATGTTTTTGACGCCCTCTCCACGCAACGTTCCTATAAAGAGAGGATGAGTTCCTACGATACGTTGCTGTTAATGAAACAAACGATGCAGCATCATCTGGATATGGAAATGGTAGATTCTTTTATCAAGATGCAGCAGCATGACGATATTTTAACGACGTCTTGACGGGTATCGTTTCTCTCCCCCTGTAGACCTTGTCTGGGGAGATTTGAGACGTCGGAAACAACTCTCGCAAATCGAAAACTCGCTGCTCGGAGCCAACGGCTTGCCGCAGCTTTTACATCGCGGGACAAAGTGGCTTTGCTGAAGTGAATTTTCGATAAAGCGGTTAAGCTCTCCCCGAAATGTCCGCGCTTTCTCCGCATCGACAAAAAATTCTCCCAAACGGTACGAGAGCCATAAATAGAGACTGATCTCTTTGATCCGATCTTCCGCTTCTTGCAGCTCTTCCATCGATAAAGCATGAAGTCCCAATCTCTGAGGCGGAATATAGGCGATCGGCTTTTTCTGCTCCAGCGCCCTGACATAGCGTTCAAATGCCGCCATGACCAAAGGCGATGACGTGGATAAAGGGGCGGTTGCAAGGGTATATTTGGTCCGCATATCCAGATCGTAGCGATCGACGATAGCGGAAGCCTCCTGCATCGACTCGAGGTTCGCGGCTCGGAACGGCCCTTCGAATTTCATGTTCTGGACGAAGAAATCGACGATGTTGGAAAGCGATTTTTCTTCCAAAATAGTGGAAACAAGCATGATGTGATCAAAATTTGCCATCACGTTAAACGGCAACGCAATCGGTTCGATCGCTTTGGTAAAGAGGGAACTGATTGTTTTAAGGACATCGGCGGTGAGTGCTCCGACGTATCCCTTCTCGCTAAGGCCATACCGCCCTGCCCTTCCCGAAATCTGCCTCACTTCGGTAGCAGTGAGATTGCGCTGGTTCTGCCCGTCAAATTTATCCGCTTTGGAAAACAGCAGTGTTTTGATCGGAAGATTCAAGCCCATGCTGATCGCATCGGTGGCGACAAGGATATCGGTCTCCCCCTCTCGGAAACGGCGTGCCTCTTCCCGGCGTACTTCGGGGCTTAGATTTCCGTAGATAACACTGGTTCGGTAGGTTTTGGAAAGCTGCTGTTTCAAACGAAGAGCGTTAGAGCGGGTAAACGCAATGACGGCGGTTTTCGGCTCTATCGCGGTGATCGGAGTCGGTGATTTTAGCAGTTCGAGGGGATTTTTCCGCTCGAATTCGATTATCTCCAGAGGCTCGCCCAGATATTCGGCTAAAGCGATAACCGCTTCTTTCGCATTCGGTGATCCCGTCATGATAACGGTTTTGGCAGGGGCACCGATAATGGCGTTGGCCCATGCCCACCCGCGGTCCCGGTCATCGATCATCTGCACTTCGTCGATAACGCAGCAATCGACTTCGCTCTCAAAACTGAGCATCTCGATGGTGGAGCTGATATGGGTTGCGTCCTCATCGAGGAGCTGTTCTTCTCCGGTAATCAGCGATGCACTGACCCCTTGCTCCCGAAGGCTCTCATACCCCTCTAACGCTAACAAACGCAGAGGCGCGAGATAGTATCCCGTCCCCGCCTTTTTCAGCTGCTGAAACGCCGTATAGGTTTTACCGCTGTTCGTCGGTCCGGTATGGAAAATAAGACGGCGTCGCAGCGAACGGGCGAGCGGGAAAAGGTTTTTAAAATCGCGAACCGTTCGGGCCAAAAGCGCTTGGCGCTGACGTTTGAGCAGTTCGCCTGCGATGCGCTGATCATAAGCAAACAGAACCCGCCGAGAGGTTTTTGAGCTGATGTGCGGCGTCAGAGTAAGATAAGGAATCAGCAGTTCATACACGATGCCATAGAGCGATTCGTCATTTATCTCTAAAAGTTTTGATCGGGTGCGACACTCCTCAACAAGATGCTCTAGTTCTTCCAAAAAGATCCGTTCTTCCTGGATACTTTGTTCTTCTACCATCTTAGTAATAGTGAGTTCTTCTTCATTCCAGATTTGACGGCTCAGCTCATGAATATCCAAATGGAGCGATAGCGTATATTCCAGCGGCTCGATCCGATGCGGCAGAGGGAGCTTTTTGTCAATCTCGACAATCAAATCGTCATTGCTGACCGAGGTGAGGGGGGTGTGCAGATGACGGGCCAAAACATCGCGTAAAATCTCTACGCTGAAGGTTCCATAGGTTTGTGTAGAGGGGGGAGCGCTTTTAAGCGAAGCGATGATCTGCTCTTTTGTAAGATACCGGTGATCGGATAAATTGAGGGAGGACAAAAACAGATTGGTTTGTTCCTGTTTTTGGGCTGTTAGTGCCGTTTTTAGTTCGGTAATCTCCGGAACCAATACCTCGCTACTCTCTTCATGGAGCCGTTTTTCGTTCAGCGAAGCGGTTTTCAGGATATGAATTTTCGTAAATGTTTCGGTATCGATGCGGTAGGTGATCGAGGCGTAATATTCCAGCGAATCATCGAAATTGAATTTCCCCTCCAACGCTTTTTCAAGCTGCTCGCGCTTTCGGGTATAGCGGATGTGTTCGAGTTTGGAGGCTATTTTTTCGGGGGTAATTTTGCGGGTGCGGATATCGATAAACGAAGCATGCAGCGCCCGGCGCTCTTCGGGTGTGATATCGAATGTTTCCAATAGCTCATCGATTTTTTCTTCCCGCTCGTGAGGTCTCTCTTTGGGTTTTGGATTGGGGTAGATTTTCCCCTCATGTTTGAAAAACGAGACAATCATTTCTCTGGTTTCGCTCTCCCCCTCCGACCATAAGCGGCGGAATGTTTTTATGAGACTGGTCTTATCGGTCGTTCCGTTAAATATCCCCAGAGTATGGGCCAGTGCGACGAGTACGTCGCCCGGAACCCTCTCTATCCCTTCGTCGAATCCTTCATCGCCGAAAAAATGGCGGATGGACTGGTTGAGTTTGATCATTTTTTTCTTTTTCTTTGCCAACGTTATGCCACCCTTGCTTTCACTTGTGCTGAGATTTTATCCCATGCGTTCTCTTTGGTCATCTCTAAATCGTATTTGGATTGCAGATGGAGCCAAAAATCGGGAGATGTGCCGAAATAGATTGAAAGACGTAACGCCGTATCGGCAGTGATAGAGCGCTTTTTATTGACGATTTCGTTGATACGGCGGGGTGATACGCCGATGGCATTGGCTAACGCGTTTTGACTGAGGCTATAGGGTTCCAAGAACTCTTCTTGGAGTATTTCGCCGGGATGGATGGGTATTATGTCAAACATTGTATCCTCTTTAATGGTAGTCGATTATTTCGACATTTTCCGCATTGCCGTTGTTCCATTGAAAACAAATACGGTATTGTTGGTTGATGCGGACGCTGTAAAAGCCTTCGCGATCTCCTGTAAGTTTCTCAAGTCGATTGGCAGGAGGAATTTTCAGATCATCGATATTTTTTGCCGCATCCAGCATAAGTAACTTTTTATATGCTCCTCGTTGGATATCATGAGGAAGCTTTTTAGAAAAGGTTCGGTTGAAAATCTTTTCAGACTCTTTGCATAGAAATGTCGTTATCATAGAAAGCAGTATAGTACCTATAACGTTAAATGTAAATAAAATGATATTCTTGTATTCTGACAATAAAATTTTTGTCTCTATTTTTGACAAAAAAAATCTTGTCACGAATCCTTAGCTTATTACAACAAGTTTATTGATAAACTTTCGCAAAATGATAGGTAAAGGGGCGTAAATGGTCGATTTGAATGTCGATGAATGGACGCAAGAAGAGTTTTTACGGAACAAACAGGCGTTAGAAGCGCAGGGAACTAAAGTTTTATTGATCGATACGATACTAAACCCTATCGACGGAGCCGAGACGACCCTCTACGCTCCGCCGTTACTGAAAAATGAGCCGGAGGGGAGTGTGTTTGTGTTTTACTGCGACAGCGGTAAAAGCTCTCGGGAGCGGCTGGGCGAATTTAGAGCAAAATTTCCGAATCATGTGTGCATCAGTCTACGGGGAGGGCGAGGGTATTGGCGCAAGAATCTACGGGTATAACAATAGCGTTTGAGGCTTACGAACGCTCTCTTTTGGAAGAACGTTATTATGACGCCCATAATGACTTGGAACATTTATGGTACCCCCGTCGTTTTGATAAGGATGATGAGGTGCTGTTATGGAAAGGGTTTATCAGTGCGGCGGTTAGCTTTGAACTTTTAAAGCGGGGACGCCCGGAGGCTTCGCAAAAAGCGTGGCAAACCTATCTCAAATATTCACCCCTTTCTAAAACGCTCGTTACCCTGCATAAAGAACTCTACGTTAAAATGATACAAACTATTGAACATATAAAGGGTCGCAATGTCTGAATTTACCGAAGCTATGGCGTTTCGTCACGCCTGTAAAAAATTTGATACTGAAAAAAAGATTCCGCAGGAGGAGTTTGATTCTCTCTTGGAAGTGGCTCGAACGTCCCCTTCGTCATTCGGAATGGAGCCGTGGAGGTTGATTGTGGTTCGTAAGCCTGAGCTTCGCAAAGCACTCAAAAGTGCCTGTTGGAATCAAAACCAGATTACCGAGTGTTCTGAACTGGTAATTTTTACCACCGATAACGACACAGTTCGAAGTGATACCCCCTATGTGCGGAAGATGTTTGAACGCCGAGGACTCCCTAAAGAGGCGGTGGATACCTATATGGGAGTCTATAAAAACTATCTTGAGCCGATTGAGTGTGATGAGGTACTGTTGGAAAACTGGACGGCGAAACAGTGTTATATCGCTCTGACAAATATGATGACCTATGCAGCGACGCTTAAAATCGACACGTGTCCGATTGAAGGATTCGACAAAGAGTCGGTCGAAGCGATTTTGGATTTAGAGTACGGACACAGTGTCGCCGTTATCTGTGCATTCGGATATCGGGTGAATCCGCAAAGTCCTCAAATGCGTCTAGAGATGAAGCAGATTGTCGAATACCGCTAAAAGGAGATTTTGATGTTGCAAAAAGTGGAATACTATACCGACCGAGCGATTGAATACGGAACCGACTATGGGATAAAGATTTTAGGAGCACTTGCCATTTTCTTTATCGGAAGATGGATTCTCCGCAAACTTATTACCTTGATGCGACGTGCGATGGTTAAGTCCCGTGTGGATGAGACATTGATATCGTTTTCGGCAAATGCACTGTATGTAGGACTAATGATCGCTATCATTGTTGCGGCGGCAAGCAATTTGGGGATTAATACCACCTCGTTTGTAGCGGTTTTCGGCGCAGCCGGCCTTGCGATCGGGCTTGCGCTGAAAGATACGTTGGCCAATGTCGGGGCAGCCGTATTGATTATCTTTTTCCGCCCGTTCAAAGTGGGTGATTTTATCGAAGTCTCAGGGGTGATGGGGACGGTCAAGATCATCAATCTTTTTTCGACCACGTTGACAACAAGCGATAACCGTTCGATTATTATCCCTAACGGAGCCCTGATCGCTGGCAATATTATCAATTACACCGGGAATGACAAGCGCCGTATAGACATGGTTTTCGATATCGATTACAAAGATGATCTCCGATTAGCCAAAGAGGTAATCATGAATGTTCTTCTTTCCAACCCGAAGGTTTTAACCGATCCGGCTCCCGTTGTCGCGGTAGGTGCTCTAGCCCAGAATTCGGTGCAGATTTTCGCCCGCCCCTGGGTAGCGGTGGACCATTATTGGGACGGTATGTTTGAGATGACCGAAGCGGTGAAGCTGGAGTTTGATAAAAACGGTATATCCATTCCGTTTCCTCAAATGGTAACGCATGTAAAACAAGAAAACTAGAAAACCTTAAAAACGAAATTTTTTATCCACTCTAAAGGCCAATGCCGCTCCCAGAGCGCTCACCGATCCTCCGATAAACAAGAGGGACGGCGTATACTGATAGAGTGCCCCCGCTCCGATTGCCCCGAGAAATCCACCCAGTCCGTATGAAATACCGAAGAAAAATTGCTGAGAGAGGCGTTTGGCACTGTAAAGTTCAAAAAGCAGCGTAATGGCCGTGGTATGAAAGAGGGCAAAGCTAAAGGCATGCAGGCTTTGCGATGCGAAAAGCAGCGGTGTCGAATCGGGAAAGAGTGCGACGATCATCCATCGCAATGCGGTAATCAAGGCGGTTAATTGTAAAAGTCGTACCAAATTTCCCCGCAAAAGCGGTCCTTGGAAATAAAACATCAAAATTTCGGCAATCACCCCAAAACTCCAGAGCCATACGGTCGTGTCCAATGATATACCGTGTGCCGTAGTATAGATCGTAAAAAAGTTATAAAACGGACCGAAACTCACCTGCATTAGGAAAAATCCGACCCACAGCGGAATATGGTTACGGATCGAGAATAGACAAAGATCATCGCTCGATCCGCAATCGTTAGAGGAGTCCGAATGGGGATGTTTGCCGATTATAGCTCCGAATATGAGGGTAATAATAGCCATTGCGATCAAAAACCCGATACCGATATACGGAGTACTCAAAAAGCGTACCAGCACAAGCGAAACGGCAATAAATCCCAGCGAACCGAACATCCGGATACGGCCGTAGCGCTCCCTTCCGATTTGTTCCAGTGAAATCACTTCGATATAGGGGAGGATCAAGGCGATTCCGATACCAAAAAAGATATTCACGATCAGCAGCGGCCAGAAATGTTCCAGCGCGCCGTAAAAACCGACAGCGCTAAGCCCCATCAAGGCAAGTGCGGTAAAAAAAGTTTTACGGCTTAGTTTTAACCCTTTTAAAAATAAAAACGGGATTGCAAAGCGTACAAGCGGCGCGGATGCGAAAATAATTCCGATCTCTATCGGAGAATAGCCCACCTCGGAGAGAATTTTCGGAACAAAAATAATGTGTACCCCGATCAGGGCAAAATAGAAGAAATAAAAAAAAGCGATTAAAACAGCCACGTTAGGAGACGCGTATTACGGCAGTACCGCTGATAAGATCATGCAAAGCACGTTTGTCTTTGCGCAATAGCCCGATAAAAAATCCGATTAGAGTAATGAAAGAGAGAAAATAACCGATAAAACGGAGGGAGAGTTTCCAATACGAGGCGTTATCCATGGTTTTAGCATCCACTACACGAATACGGGCGAGCTTTTTCCCGGGCGTTTGACCGCTTTTATGCCAAAACCAAACGTAGGACAAAAGGAAAAGCGCTATTTGCAGCAGTGACGCTATCGGATCGGGAGGGTTGCTCTGGGCTTTCGGATCGTGGGCTAACACGTCCAATCCGCCGGCGGTGTGCATCTGATCGTAGCCGAATATCATCATCGTAATCAGCGATATCGGGAGCCCGATCATAAAAATATCGGTCGCAAAGCCTGCTACACGGGGCCAAAAAGGGGCATAGTCGATTTTCGGTTTAACGGGAATTTTTATTTTGTTTGTTTGTTTTAGGGTACGCCATCTCATAAATGAAAGTATAACGTTATTACTGTTTGTTTACCAAGTTGATTCATAATGCTGATATCCCAAACGACAGCAGCAAGTCTTGGGTAACGTTTTCTCATTCATCATTCTCACTCCTTAAGTTTCAAAGTTCCGGCGTTCATCCTTATCGCCGGAATCCTTCTTTCTTCAAAATTAATCTGATGCTCTCTTGAAAAAACTTATAAGTGATTCATAAATAGATCTTTTTTCTCCCGTATCCGAAAGATGCGGGTAGCTTTAGGGGGTTGCAAGGGACATTTGTCCCTGCCACGTAGCGGGCTCACGTGCCCTTTGGGTATTGCCCGTAAAGTGCGTAACATCAAATATTATTAGCGTTTGATGCCCAGAAGGGTTTCGAGAAGGGTATCGGAAGTGGTAATCGTTTTACCGTTGGCCTGATAGCCGCGTTGGATAATAATAAGCTGCGTTAGCGATTTGGACAAGTCGACGTTTGATGCTTCAAGCGACGATGACTGCATAAAACCGCGCCCTGACGTTGCCGCCGTACCGATAATCGGATCACCCGAGTTTGCCGATTGCAAATAGACGTTTCCGCCATCGCTCACCAGCCCCTCGTTATTGGTAAATTTTGCCATCCCCATCTGCGCAAGTCCGAACGAACGTCCGTTAGAGAAAGATCCGACAAGGGTACCGCTTTGGTCGATTCGGATACCGACCAAATCTCCCCCCGGAAAACCGTCCTGAGAGATTCCGCCGGTACTGGAATCATCATCATAGCTTGTTACGCCGTCAAAGGCATTCGCCGTTCCCAAATTAATATTAATCGTTTGGTTTGGCGACGAACCGTTATTTGCCGTATAGGTGATATTCGTCGGCGTGTACGAGGAGAGTGCTCCATCCGGGCCGAAGCGTACTTGCCCGTTGAATTCGTTGATCGGAGCGATAGTATTAATTTCACCCGGTTCGGGGACAGAGAGTTTCATGCTCCAAGTCGAACCGGAGACCACATCTACCGACGTTTTGCGAAAATCCATTTTCAGAGTATGTTTAGACCCCAGAGAATCGTAGACATCGATACTGGCCGAATGCGTCGCCGCATTCATACTTTGGGAGAGCCGGATTCCCGTACTCCCTTCGACAACCGTTCCGTTAATCGATTGCATTAATGCGGTAAAACGTTCATTTTTCGTGATATTGGCGGCAGGGTCAGAATATCCGGTTACCTGCAGCTTCAAGTTTTCCTGATTAGCATCGCCATCACTTAGGTTGCTGACTTCAAATTGCCCGCGATCGTTAATAACAATTTTAATACCCGTAGCAAAATCAACCCCCGCAGGTGCAACGGTTCCGGCCGGATCGGCTCCGGCAACATACTGTGCATGGGTCTCCATCAGCAATCGAAGCTGCTCTGTCGTCGTAAAGTTGCTATCCGCAGGCGGTACAGAGGTCGTCGGTACCGCATAGGAGTTGATGAGAGGGGTCGCATCAGCGGCATTGGTCGTATAGGTATATTTATAGGCCGTTATGACCGATTGATTCGTGACTCCTAAAGCGAGTGCACCGGCATTTGATCCGGTGATGACGATATTTTTCGTCGCACTCCCGTCACTGTCACGGGAGTTGTCATTGGTTAATACGAGGTTACTGCCGACTACCGTCGCCGAAACCCCCGTATTGGCCGTTTGAGCATTGATCGCTTGCTGAACAGTCGCGGCATCATCTGCTAACGTTACCCCGCTCGTTACCCCGCTGATTGTCGTCCCGTTTAACGTAAAGGTAAAAGCACCTGCAGCTGAAACCATAGGAATGGTCGTGACGGCGTCTTTATAGCTGACCCAGACTCCCTGGTTGGGTTGCATCGTAAGAGATTGCCCTTGCTCGTTAAACATAACGTTCATATTTTCAGCGCTGTTGGTATTGGCATTGCGTGTCGTGTAGGCACTGTACCAAAGAGCCTGTGTCGCCGCATTAGGCGGTGCCGGCAAAGCACCCCCTACAGCGGGAACAAATCCGGCGGCTTGCCATACGGCGTAGTTTGACGCATATTCCAGATTATAAGAATCCATCGCATTCGTCGCATTAGACGTCTCTACCGTTTCCCCCGAATCGAGGTTGGCTTTGAGGACGACATCGGTCGTAGCGTTCGCAGGTGTCGTTAATCCGGGCGGGATGTTAATATTTGAGATGGGCGCGGTAGAATCGACTTTACCGGTCGCCTCGTCACGAACCCATCCCTGAACGACAAATCCGTTGTTGTCTACGAAATTTCCGGCCGCATCGAATTTGAAATCCCCTGAACGGCTGTATTTATAGGTGCTCCCCGCATCGGAACTGACGATAAAGAAACCGTCCCCTTGAATGGCGACGTCGGTATTTTTATCGGTATTTTGAATCGAACCTTGCGTCATAATCCGCGTAACGGAACTGATCGTCGTTCCCAACCCGACCTGTACGGCGTTTTTCCCTCCGATGTCTCCCTGAGGAGCGGTTGCGATTTGACTGGTTTGCGCCAACAAATCGGAAAAATTTGCACGAGAATATTTATATCCGATCGTGTTAACATTAGCAATATTGTTGGATTCAACGTCCATTGCTATCTGATGAGCTTGAAGCCCGGTTACACCTGCGAAGAGTGATCGTAACATAGTATGTCCTTTTTATGACAAAGTCAAATTAGTAAGCAAAAAATATTCCAAAATCATTTTCTCATCGAGAGCGCTTTTTGGATCATTTCATCCACCGTTGTTACCGTTTTGGCATTCGCCTGATAAGCGCGCTGCATAACGATCATATCGGTAAGCCCGACTTCCATGCGGACATTCGAGTTTTCGAGATGACCGCTGCTTATCGCTGTTCCGGTTACCGCTTCTCCGTTCGCATCGGTCCAAAACATCGGATTGCCGCTGTTGTCGCTTTGGGAAAAGAGAGTGCTTCCCGAACGGGTTAACCCTTGGTCATTTTGAAAATGATAGACTGCAACCCGGCCGATGGCACTCTGTTTTCCGTTGGAAAAATCGGCAATAACAATCCCGTCCGAATTGATACTGTATTTATTGAGAGTCCCCCCCGAAATACCGTCAGATTGCGATGAAGCCGATATGGTAGGCCCCGAACTGGAGATCACACCGCCGAATGCGCTGCCCAGATCAACACTTACGGGTGCTCCGTCATTATTGATCGTCGGCAGGTTAAACGATTCCAATCCGCCCCCTTCGTTAAATACGGCCGTCCCGTACTGGGTATCGTATAAAACACTCCCGTCGTTGGAAGAAGCGGTAGCGACAACGTCCCAACTGACCCCCTGATCCGGCTGAACTGCACTTTGAGTGAAAACAAGCTTGATACGGTTTTGATCATTTGCGGGGCTGATAGCATTGGCGCTCATTGTACGTTCGGCGACATCCGTACCGAGATTGCCGTAAAATTTTGTGCTGGTGGTAGGCTCTGTCGGATACGCTAGTCGCGTGGGCAATTCGATCGGCCCCTGTTCATTTGCATCTGCAAGAGGAACCGTATTTGCAGTAGCGGTGATTTTAAAGGCTCCGGTATCAGTGACATCCGATTTTGCCGAGTAATTGTATTGTGAATCATAGGCGAAATTACTCAGCATCGTCCCCGTCACGTACATCCCCTCGGTCGTAGTAAGACGGCCGACGGAAGAATTGGCGGCTCCATCGGTTTTTTGGTATTCGTCCAGAACGAAATTTCCCGCACGGGTAAAATAACGATCTTGACCCGAAACGACGCCGAACCATCCGTTTCCGTTGATAGCCAAATCATTAAATCTGTCCGTATTGAGCAGCGACCCGTTTTGAGTATTCATGGTTGTCGCCTGCAGCCTTGTCCCTGCTCCGATCTCGTCATAGGTCGGAACAGAGCCGGAACTGACAAGCTTTTCACTAAACAAAGAGGCAAATTCGGTAGATGAGCCGCGAAAACCGACCGTATTGGTATTTGATAAATTATCTGCAATGACATCCAACCCGTACTGGTTGGCTTGGATACCTGAAATTCCCGTATAATATCCCTGTGTCATCATCAGCCTCAGTTCGTAATTTCTTTAATCGTACTGAAATCGACATAACTGGATCCGAGCTTCGCATAGGTAGTACCGCTGTCAAATTTAATCGATTCGATCGGATAACGTCCGACGCGCGCAGTAGCACTCGTCCCGTCCGTTTTGGTATACGTTGACTCAACATAGTAAATCCCCTCCTCCAAAAGCGTTCCGCCGTTATCTTTTCCATCCCATTTGTATTGGGCCGTCCCGGCTGCAGTTTCAGCAATTTCGATGCTTCGAAGAACCTTGCCTGCGCTATCGAGAATATTGACTTTTCCGCTTGCTACCTTCTCCGGAAAGTATATTTCAAATGTTGCGCTCTCATCTTTTTCTTTGACAATCGCGTTGCTCCCCGTATCGGCCATTTTACCGATTGCGGATATGCCGGAATACTGCATCGACGAAGTGAGTGACGACGCTAGCGTTTCAAGAGCTTTATTGGTGTTTTCCGTCGATTCAAGCGTAGCCAGCTGTGACGTTTGAGACAAAATTTTCTCACTATCCATCGGGGATGTGGGATCTTGATATTTGAGTTCCAACAACAGCAGTTTGAGAAAATCATCTTTTCCCAACGAACTTTTATCTTCGTTGGTTGCAGCTGTCGTCGCACCTGTATATGCGGCATCTGTTGTATAAGCTCCATAAGCATTAATAGCCATAATAATCTCCTTAGTTTACGCGTAATGCGGGATAATAATTTCAAGAGCCGAAAGCTGCTCTTCATTAAGTTTAAGTTCCTCAAACGACTCATACGCATGGAAACGCTGCTGTTGCCCCTGCTGCTGTTGCCCTGATTGCTGATTATTTTGACTATCGCCTCCGGACATAAAGTTCATCGTCGCATTGGTAATGCCTTGGGAAGCGAGCTGCGCTTTGAGTTCGGTAGCGTTATGGGCTAAAAAAGCAACGCTGTTGGCGTTGTTCGACTGAATGTTGACATGGACATTATTTCCCCGTTGCACGAGCGTTACTTCGACTTCACCCAGTTTTTCGGGATTCAATTTCATCGTAAGGCGGGTAAAAGGGGGTTTGTATTCTTGAACCGCCTCTTTAAGGTCACTTGCAAAATGGCGCATACTTTGCTGTGCCTCTTTCGCTTTTACTTCCAAAGAGTCGGCTTTAGGGACATGCAAAGCTTTAGGAGATTCCCCTTCCACTTTTGTAGATTCCGATTTTACCTCTTTTGTATCATTACCCTCTTTTAAAAGGGCGACCAATGCATCGGTTTTATTCGTCGCTGCTGTTGACGTCGGAGCAATTTTGATCGGATCAACTTTCTCCGAAACGGAAGTCGAAGCTGTTTTCCCCTCCTTCTTGTCAATAGCTTGAAGAAGCGTGGTTAACGGCTGTGTTTCAGCCTTATCAGATTCTTCCTGCACCGTTGTTTCGGTTGAAAGCGGCTTGGTATTTTTTTGTTCTTTATTTTTTAATTCACTTAAGAGTTGTGTAATCGCTTCTATCGGAGCACTCTCTTCCATGACGGTTGCGGGAAGTGCCGCAACCGCTTTAGCTTCAAAAAGAGGCTTGGAAAGCAGTTCATTAGGGAAAGAAGCTTGTTCTTCAGGCTCTTTTACAATCGTTGAGAGAGAGATATTTTGAGGTTCCAGCCCAAGTTTTTCGGCTAATTTAACCAGACCCCCTAATGTTTTCGGCAACGATTTCGGGTCAGCCTGATATTCCGGATTTTTCGCACTGATCTCATTTTTTAGATAATCTTTAGCCCGATTGATCAGGGTGCGCACCTGATCAGACGTCATATTTCCGAGTAAATCGGTTGAAACAAGCGTTGCTTCTTTCCCCTCTTTTCCGCTCAATAGTGTTTGCAACTCTTTCATTTGGGAAGTTTTTAACTCTGTTGTGCCTGCAGGAAGCGTTGCCGATTTGTTTTTGAGGTCAATAACGGCTTTAAAATCGTTTGCTTTAACAATTTTATTTTCATCACCTTTGCCCTGAATACCGATAGAAGCCAAAAGTTTTGAAAAGAGATCATTTGATTTGGTTGAGGTTTTTGTTTTGCCACCCAATAAATCAAGTAATGGTTGCTGCCCTTTTGTCTCTTTGCTCTGTATGATCATGTTGTGATCCTTAAGTTGACCGGATAATATAGTGCTCCGACTAAACGTATTAGTTGTAAAGCAAAAAATATTCCAAATTAACTAAAGTAACGAAACGGTAATAATATAATTTTGCCTTAACATATCCTTAACCTTATGTAAGATATAATTCGCGAAAATTATTGCCTACCTACAAGGATATTCAGTGCAAAAAATTCGTAACATCGCCGTCATCGCCCACGTTGACCATGGTAAAACGACCCTAGTTGACGGATTGCTTAAACAATCCGGAACGTTCGGAACACACGAACAAGTAAACGAAAGAGCTATGGACTCTAACGCCCTTGAAAAAGAGCGCGGGATCACCATTCTTTCTAAAAATACCGCGATCCGCTACGGCGATCACAAAATTAACATTATCGATACTCCGGGCCATGCCGACTTCGGCGGTGAGGTTGAGCGTGTTTTGAAAATGGTTGACGGTGCGTTGATCCTCGTCGATGCGTATGAGGGTGTTATGCCTCAAACCAAATTCGTTGTTAAAAAAATGCTCGGACTTGGAATCAAACCGATCGTCGTTATTAACAAAATCGATAAACCATCTGCTGACCCTGAGCGCGTTGTAGACGAAGTATTCGACCTTTTCGTTGCAATGGACGCGACGGAAGATCAACTTGATTTCCCGATCATTTACGCTGCGGCGCGTGACGGTATCGCAAAAATGGACATGGCTGATCCTGACGGTGACTTTACCTGTATGTTTAACACCATTTTGGAAAAAGTGCCTGAGCCGACCGGTGATGCTGCCAATCCGACACAGTTGCAAGTTTTCACACTTGACTACGATAACTACGTCGGTAAAATCGGTATTGCCCGTATCTTCAACGGGAAAATCGCAAAAGGGGATAATATCCTCCTTGCTAAAGCCGACGGAGAGATGGTCAAAGGGAAAATTTCAAAACTGATCGGATTCTTGGGACTTAACCGTATGGAGATCCAGGAAGCGGAAGCGGGTGATATCGTTGCCGTTGCCGGTATCGAAACGGTAGATGTCGGAGATACTATCTGTGATCCGCAAAATCCTATGCCTCTTGATCCTATGCACATCGAAGAGCCTACATTGACCGTTGTATTCTCGGTAAATGACTCTCCGCTTGCAGGACAAGAAGGTAAACACGTTACGGCAAATAAAATCCGTGAGCGTCTTGATGCAGAGATGAACACCAACGTTGCAATGCGTTACGAGACGGTCGGAGAAGGTAAATTTATCGTTTCCGGTCGTGGTGAGCTTCAAATCACTATCTTAGCTGAAAACATGCGTCGTGAAGGTTTTGAGTTCGGTATCGGACGTCCTGAAGTTATCGTAAAAGAGATCGAAGGGGTTAAATGTGAACCGTTCGAGCATCTCGTTGTTGACCTTCCGGCGGACAATGCAGGTACGATCATCGAGCGTCTCGGTCGTCGTAAAGCGGAAATGAAAGCAATGGTACCGATGGGTGAGGGCTTTACCCGCGTAGAGTTCGAAATTCCTGCACGCGGTTTGATCGGTTTCCGCGGTCAATTCTTGACGGATACCAAAGGTGAAGGGGTTATGAACCACTCTTTCTTGGAATTCCGCCCGTATACCGGGAATGTTGAGAGCCGCCAATACGGTGCGTTGATTTCGACTGAAGACGGAGTTGCGCTTGCGTATTCATTGTTCAACTTGCAAGACCGCGGTGTCCTTTTCACAGCGCCTCAAACGAAAGTGTACAAAGGGATGATTATCGGTGAGCACAGCCGTTCAAATGACCTTGACGTTAACCCGATCAAAGGGAAAGCGCAATCAAACGTCCGTTCATCCGGTGCAGACGAAGCGATTAAACTTGTTCCGCCGCGTGATATGAACCTTGAGCGTGCGTTGGAGTGGATCGAAGATGATGAACTTCTTGAAGTTACACCTATTAACATCCGTATCCGCAAACGTTGGTTGGATCCGACTGACCGTAAACGTTACGGGAAGAAATAATAACTCTTTCGTACTTTTCTGTTTAGTCAGAAAAGTACCAAAAGATCATACCGCAATCCAAGAACGCTCGTTCCTCTCGGCACTACTGCCTTCGGAACGGCTCTTTGTATTGGATTACGGTGACTTTATAAAATAATAATTGAAATTATTTTGCCATCTCTTTTCCCGCAATCATTCCGCTAGCCCACGCAAAGTTAAAATTATAACCTCCGCGCTTTCCGACGATATCGAGTACTTCTCCCGTAAAATAGAGACCCTCTACCAGTTTTGATTCCATTGTTTTATTATTGATTTGGGCTGTTGATACGCCGCCGCCGCTTACTTCGGCATGTTTGAAACCGTGGGTACCGTTCACCTCGAACTTCCATTCGCCGATCAGGTGGGCAAGTTTTTTGATATCTTTTGGATTGAGGGTAGATACGGGCGTGGAGAGTGCTATACCCGCATCATCGAGAAGATAGGTCGCAATTTTGGCAGGCATAATGCCGCAGAGTGCCGTATGTACATCATGCTTAAGTACGGAAGCAAACAGCTTCTCGACGATGTTTATGAGTGTCTGACGATCATAACGGGGAAGGAGATTAAGGGCGATACTAACACGCTGTTTGTTCAGGAGAGCATAGGAAGCCTTCTGGCTGATGTCGAGGATCGCCAGTCCCGAAATCCCGTAATTGGCAAACAGGATATCTCCTTGGATTTTTTCTTTGGATTTTCCGTCAATGATGAGCGTTACTTCGGCAACCGTTTTGACCCCTGCCATTTTAGGGTGATGTTTTGAATTTAAATGAAGCTGTACCAGTGAAGGGTAGGTAGGAAGAATCTCATGTCCGAATTTCTTTGCAAATCGATAGCCGTCTGCCGATGCACCCAGCTGGGGTGCCGCTTCTGAACCGGTCGCTATCAGCACTTTGTCAAAGTATTTTTTATCCATCGATGTTTCGATGATAAATCGGGCGTCTTTTTTCGATACGGCACTCACCATAACGTCAGTACGGATATGGACTCCCGCATCGCTTGCCGCACTCTTTAATGCTATCAAGACAGATTTTGCCTCATTGGAAAGAGGATAGCATCTGCCGTCTTCTTTTATGTCAAGAATTAACCCTATGGAATGGCAAAGTTTTTCAAAATACGTAAAATTAAGCTGTTTGAGCGCATAGGTAACGAAATGGGGATCATTTCCCGCATAATCTTCGAAAGTAGCAGAAGTATTGATGATATTGCATCGTCCGTTGCCGGAGGCTAAAATCTTTTTACCGACACCGTTATTTTGCTCATAGAGTGTAACATCTGCACCGGCACGCGCCGCAAAAAACCCCGCCATCAATCCGCTCGCGCCGCCGCCGATAATTGCTACTGTATTCATGGAGGGTATTGTACTATAAATGGCTGATTAGAAAGGAAAAGAGGGAAGCGATGGCCAGAAGAGGATTAATCCTCTTCTTCTTTTAATAAATCGGCACGCGGGAAAGTAAAGGTCGATTGACGTGTAACCGCCACTTTATCTTTTGCATCAACCGCGTAAGCGTTAATGGTGATAGGAATCACGGTATCTTTGCGGTCATCATTTACAAGAATCTCGTCCGTGTAGAGGACCACCACTTTTTTCTTAACGACACCCGGTTTAACCGTAAATGCTTCTTCCGGTTCTTCGATCTTGATTTTGCCTTCCATCCCTACAGGGGCGACAACGTCAAAATAGTAATCGTGGTCTTCATTCAGGGTGTTTTGCAATAAGAACGTATAGGCATTTTCAACTTTGACTTTTCCGTCATCGTTATGGATAGAGTACAAACGGTTCTCTTTGTTAATGTTTAAAAGCATGTACTCTTTTTTGCTTCCCATCATTGCCAAGATAATACTGACGACGACCAATACGGTGATGTATCCTAAAATTTTTGGACGGAAATACTGGGTTTTCCCTTTCATGAACAAGGTCTCTTTTTCACTTGACCATTCGACGAGGCTCGGTTTGCCGAGTTTACCCATGACTTCGGTACACGCATCGACACACTCCAGACAGTTGATACACTCCAGCTGAAGCCCTTTACGGATATCAATATGGGTAGGACATACGGTCACACAGCTTTCACAGGTGGTACATTCCGCTTTCGGGTTGACACTTAACAGATCGTTTTGTTTCGTGAAGATTTTTTCTTTATGCTCATTATAGATGTCACCGCCGCGATTCGGATTATAGATCGCCATAACGGTATCATCATCGTACAAAACCGATTGAATACGTGAATACGGGCAAACATAGACACAAAAGTTCTCTTGGAGAAAAATGACGTCATACACCAAAAAGGCAACGATACCCAAGATCGAACCGATTAGAACCGTATGGTCGGCAGGGTTTTGAATATAGGCTAAGAAGTCTTCCGGCGGTACGAAATACCACATTAAATCGGATGCCGCAATGAACGCCAAACCGGTCCACAGCAAAATCGCAACAAGGCGTTTTACTTTATTTTCCGGTTTTGAGTAATCCGGCTCTTGCTGTTTGTTTTTGATCCGTTTACGGAGCCCTAAAAGTTTCGTTTCGATCAAATCACGGTAAACGACGCGGAAAATAGTTTGAGGACATATCCATCCGCAAAAAACCCGTCCGCCGAGTACGGTAATCCCAAAGATCCCGATAAAGAGGATCATCAGTAAGAATGGCATTAAATAAAGCTCTTGCATATCAAATTGGATAAACATCAAATGGAGTTTGAGTTTGTCAAAGCTAAGCAAAAACAGGTGATTTCCGTCAATTGTAATCCATGGGATAACCAAAGATATAATGGTTACCAAACCGTAAAACCAGTACCGTTTGATACGCCAAGGTGTCCATCCGGACAAATACTCTTTCCCTGTCGGGGTTGTTTCATTGCTCATATATTTTCCCTTTTTTGTGATTCATCAATCGGGCACCGAATCGTCCCGATCACCGTTGCTTCCGCATCCTCATCGTTTCCGATACCGATGACACCGTTAACGACCTCTTTTAGCTCACGCGATTCAATATAATCTTTCAGCGAGCTTCGGCTCACTTCCAGCACCCGTGCAATTTCACTTACACTATGCCGTTTCTTCAATAAATCGATAATCTGTTCCAAGTGAATATCGAATTTTGATGACGATTTTGATCCTCGCGGACGTCCAATCCCTTTTTTCGCATCGTCTTGCAACACCTGGCGGAGTTGATCAATAAGACCTAAAACGACCATTGTATCACTTTTGCGGTCGATTATTACGCCGGGTTTGACAAAATGGAGGGTATTATTGTTTTTGAGGAGACAACTAAACATTTGGACTACATCTTCGATACAACTGCTTAACGTCCATGTATCGTAAATGATTAACGTATCCCTATCCAGAGAACGGAAGAAACGGACAACTTCATGACGTTCACTCAGCCGCTTATTCTGGGAAGTCTGATCCACCATCTCTTCATTGATGGTTATCCCCTTCTGATCAGCATAACCGTTGATCAATTTAAGCTGCTCATAAACACCGTCAAAATCTTTATCGGGTCGGATATAACTTACCGTCATTGTACGCTTAAATCCTTTCCTATTTTTAGTTTCATCGTCATTTTATCAAACAGTGACGACTAAAGTCAATAGAAAAGATTATTTTATCGTCACATTTTTTGATCAATCAGGACGATTTCGCATTGAAGATCGATATCAAACTGCTCTTTTACCCGCATTTGTGCCTCATGTATAAGAGTCAGTGCATCGCTATAGGTTCCGCCTCCCGTGTTGACGAGAAAATTAGCATGAACATTGCTAAAAGCCATCGCACCGACATGTTCCCCCTTTAGCCCCACCGCTTCGATCAGACGGCCGGCATAATCCCCCGGAGGATTTTTAAAACAGCTTCCTGCACTCGGCTCATGCGGCTGATTGGAACGCATCTTCGAAAACATCTCATACCGCTCGTTCGAGTATCCCTTATGTACTTCGAATACGGCTTCAAATACGACTTCGTTAATAGAGGTTTTGCGATAGCCGTATTCGATTTCATTTTTTTGCTTCCAGCCGCTCATCGTGCGGATAGCGATCAGATGGTTAAAAATCTCATACTCTTTAAGCCCCGCATTCATCTTGATCATCCCACCGAGTGTCCCGGGGAGTTTGGAAAGATATTCGAAATGGGCGATGTCGTTCTTTTTGCAGAACGAGACGACCCGTCCTCCCGGGGTTGCGGCACCGATATGGAGTCCGTCCGATTCTTGGCGGATAAAATCGTACTCTTTGGAGAGGATCATGAGCGGCGGCGGCGTGGGAGAGATGAGGACGTTATTCGCCGAACCGACGATCAAATGCCTCTTCGGGACAACGTCATTTTCGATTAATGCTACCTCGACGATGGGGCCGATACGGATGGAGCTGAATTTGGAAAAATCGATAGTTTTGGTGTTTAGCAAAGTTATTTACCTCAGAAAACAGAATAGCACGCAAGCGTGCGTGAGCTCTCCGCTGAGGAGAACTCAGCGTTAGCGTAGCCATCAGGACGAGTTCTGATGGTGTATTAAAATTATTGCATAAAGGTAGGGATCAGATTAAACATGCGGATCGTAAAATCCTGCATCTCATTCATCATCCACGGCATCGTGAGGATAATGACGACAACAATCCCGATGATTTTCGGGATAAAACTGAGCGTCATCTCATTGATTTGGGTAGTCGCCTGAAAAATACTCACCGCAAGCCCCAGAAACATCCCGACCAGCAATGCGGGCAGGGACAAAATGAGGGCGATTTTAAACGTTTCGATCCCTAGTCCGATCAATTCTGACTGAACCATATTATGAGTACCTCAATTCAGTGTATTCCAGAGGGAGCATAAAATCTCTCGGATCGATCTTGGCGTCAAAGAACCCGTGTTTATGTCCTAGATCAAACAAAAGTTCGATCGCTTTATATTGGGTTTCATTAAGGGTAATGGATTCGTCATTGGCGTAAAGCTCGAGATATTTTTCCAGTGTCGGAGCGTCAATACGTACCAGATTCCGCTCCATTAACATTTTGGAGAGGGCCTCTTTGTGATCGCGTGCGATTTGTACCGCTTTGGTCAAAATATTCTCATACCCGATAGCGGAAGTAATCGGGAGCGAGCGGCGGATCGCCATGCCCCCAAGCGGTAGTGGAAGATCACCGCCGGAGAGTTCACACCACACATCCCACAGTTCCCGTTCGACTTCAAGGCTCTCGTCGTATCCCAAAATGGATTCATGGATCAAAACGCCGGCATCGACGACGCCGTCCAAAACTGCCTGCTCAATCTCCAAAAAATTCATATAAACGATTTTCGCATCGGGATAAGCAATTCGAAACAGGAGTGCATTGGTTGTAAACTTTCCGCTGAGAGCTACTTTGAACCGCTTTTTAAGGACGGATTCTTTTTTTCGGATAAGCTTAGGACCGTATCCTTGACCGAAACTTACCGCCGTTCGCAAAAGGGCATAATCGGCTCTTATATGGGGATAGAGACCGAAACTGATCGCCGTAATGTCATACGTCCCTTTAAGGGCTTCGGTATTGAGTGTTTCAATATCTAAGGCGATATTTTCAAAAACAGTATTCTCTTTTCCGACCCATCCGAATTTAATAGCGTAATACATAAAAATATCGTCGGCATCCGGGGAGTGGGCTATCACCATTTTTTTCACTGAAAATCCTGTTCAAAACTGCAAATCAATTAAATTTTAACCAAATAACGCTAAAATATCTCTATTCCAGAATGCGAATTATTAATATTTCAATTTGTCATATTTTTTAAATATATTTCAATTTGTCATATTATGACGTAATTTTAAAACATATTAGTCTCAGGAGAGCACAGCATGATGGATCCAAATAAACTAAAATCGCTTGAACTCGCGATGAAACAAATCGATAAAACGTTCGGTAAAGGGACGTTGATGCGTTTGGGGGACAAAGAGATTGAGCCCATAAATTCGATTAGTACCGGATCGATCGGTTTGGATTTGGCCCTCGGAATCGGCGGGGTGCCAGAAGGGCGTGTTATTGAAATCTACGGACCGGAGAGTTCAGGGAAAACGACGCTTAGTCTTCAAATCACAGCCGAATGCCAAAAAAACGGCGGCATTTGTGCGTTTATCGATGCGGAACACGCCCTCGATATCGGATACGCGAAAAATCTAGGGGTTGATGTCGAAAATCTCCTTGTTTCTCAACCCGATTACGGTGAACAGGCACTTGATATCGTTGAAACGATCGTCCGCAGCGGAGCGGTTGATCTGATCGTTATCGACTCGGTTGCCGCGTTGACTCCGAAAGTGGAGATCGAAGGGGAAATGAACGACCAGCAGGTGGGGGTTCAGGCGCGTTTGATGTCAAAAGCGCTGCGTAAACTCACCGGTATCATGCATAAAATGAATTGTACGATTATTTTCATCAACCAAATCCGCATGAAAATCGGTACAATGGGATACGGCTCACCGGAGACGACAACGGGCGGAAACGCATTGAAGTTTTATGCATCGGTCCGTATTGATGTCCGGAAAATTGCTACCCTAAAGCAGGGAGAGAGCCAAATCGGAAATCGCGTCAAAGCAAAAGTGATTAAAAATAAAGTGGCACCGCCGTTTCGTCAAGCAGAATTTGATATCATGTTCGGCGAAGGGATCTCGAAAGAGGGGGAATTGGTCGATTACGGTGTCAAACTTGATATTATCGATAAAAGCGGTGCATGGTTCAGTTTTGAGGATACCAAACTGGGGCAAGGGCGCGAAAACGTTAAACAAAAGTTCAAAGACGAGCCGGAATTGGCTCGCAAAGTCGAAGAAAAAATAAAATCGGCTATGGGTGTTTCGGGCATAATAGCTATGGATGAATCTGATATAAGTGAGGTAGACGAATGATTTTTATTGATGAAGTAAGTGCGATCGAGGTTATGGATTCTCGCGGCAATCCAACCGTAAAAGCCACAGTGCAGTTGAGTGACGGGACACGCGAAAGCGCAGTCGTTCCGAGCGGTGCCAGTACCGGTAAACGGGAAGCGCTTGAATTACGGGACGGTGATGCACGTTATATGGGCAAAGGGGTTCTTAAAGCGGTTGAAAACGTCAACAGCCAAATTGCTGATGCCATCATGGGACTTAGCCCGTTTAATCAGGCGATGGTTGATGCGGCAATGAAAGAGCTTGACGGGACGGAAAATTACGGCAACCTCGGTGCTAACGCCGTTTTGGGTGTATCCATGGCTGTGGCACGCGCGGCGGCTAAAAGTCTCGGGATTCCGCTTTATCGTTACCTCGGCGGTGCCAATGCGATGGTCTTGCCGGTTCCGATGCTAAACATTATTAACGGCGGTAGCCACGCCGACAACAGCGTTGATTTTCAAGAGTACATGATTATGCCGATCGGTTTTGACGATTTTTCAGAAGGGCTTCGTGCATCGTCTGAAGTGTATCATAATTTAAAAACCATCCTAAAAAATCGTGGAGCCAATACGGCACTCGGCGATGAGGGCGGATTTGCTCCCGATTTGAGTTCTAATGAAGAGCCGATTCAAGTCATCATGGAAGCAATTGCTAAAGCGGGATACAAAGCGGGTGAACAAATTGCTATCGCCCTTGATGTTGCGGCATCTGAGCTTGTAGCGGAAGGCGGATACCGTCTTGATTCCGAAAATCGGACCGTTACCTCTGAGCAATTGGTTGATTACTATGTCGATCTATGCTCAAAATATCCGATTGTATCCATCGAAGACGGTTTAAGCGAAGATGACTGGGACGGGTGGAAAATATTAACCGAGAAATTAGGTAATACAGTACAGCTTGTCGGGGATGATCTATTCGTAACCAATGCCAGTATTCTAGCTGAGGGGATTGAAAAAGGGATTGCCAACGCTATTTTGATCAAACCGAATCAAATCGGATCGGTTTCTGAAACGATGCTGACGGTACGTCTTGCACAACGCAACGGGTATAAATGTGTCATGTCTCACCGCTCAGGTGAGAGCGAGGATGCATTTATCGCCGATTTTGCCGTGGCACTCAACTGCGGTGAGATTAAAACCGGTTCAACCGCACGCGGTGAGCGTACGGCAAAATACAACCGCTTACTTGAAATCGAAACCGAAGTAATGTACGGTGAATATTTAGGGAGTTCTCTCTTTAACTAATGCACCAAGAAAGCCAACAACACCTATTTCACGAGGAGAAAGAGAGTCTGACGGAACGCTATTTCGGTCTGCAGACGTATAAATTCTTTCTCGCCGCCGGTGTTGTGCTTAGCGTAGGTATCTATATGGGATTTATCTTTTTCGGAGATAACTCTTTGAGTGTTCTGCTTGATCTCGAAGAGTATCAAGACTATCTCAGCGGAGATATTGAGCGGCTTAAAGCCGAAAATGCCGCTTTGCAAAAACAGTATTTTGAGCTTAAAGAGCTTGATGCTGATTCACAATAGCAACAGGGGATTTATGAAAAAATATTCACTCTTTCTCTCGCTTTTACTGCTCTCCCCCCTTATGGCACGTGAAAATCCTTTTTTTGCCAGCGATGAAGCCAAAAAACTAAAGGTGACTTCTAATATATCCGATGCGCGTCCTCAAATGGGAACATTGCGTTATACCTTCCCGGATCAGGCACGCGTATTAAAAGAAATTACCTTTATGGTCCAAAATCTGGACGGTAGTATCGAAGAAAAAAAGCTTCAGGTCGACCAGAGTATCGACTGGCATAGAGCGCTTATCATTTCTCAGGGCGGATCAGCACCCCATATGGAAGCTAAAAACAGTTCATCGGCGGCAAATTTCGGATTTCTTCAATTGTATTCTAAAGGCAAATCCCTTACTATTAAAACTTCAGACCCTCTAATCCGCCATTTTGCATTAAGCAATCCGAATAGTATCGTTATCGATTTTAAACACGAAGCCTCTTTTAACAGCGATCAAAAAATATTGAACGCTGCTCCGTATTTGAATGTATCGGTAGGAAATCACGGAAAATTTGCACGTGCAACGATTACGCTAGACGGACACTATGCGTATACATTGAGTAAAGAAAACGGATTAATCACTATTACGTGTAAATAAGGTTAAAAAGAAAGATTTAAGATGAAGAGTCTCCCCCTGAGGAGAGAAAATAATTATTTTACGGCAGCCAATGCAGCTTCGTATTCAGGCTCAGCCGTGATTTCAGGTACGATTTCTTTGTAGATAACCGTTCCTTCTTCGTTTACCGCAAAGATAGCACGGCAAGTTACACCGGCAAGGGCACCGTCAGCGATCAATACGCCGTATGCGTTTGCGAAATCTTTGTTACGGAAGTCTGATGCAACTACTAGGTTTTCGATTCCCTCAGTTGAACAAAAACGTCCTGCAGCAAACGGAAGGTCCATAGATACAACCGTCAAATCAACGCCTTCGATCTCAGATGCACGTTTGTTGAAGTTACGTGTTTCAGTTGCACATACAGCTGTATCCAAAGAAGGTACTACAACGATAAGTTGTTTTTTACCAGATGCACCGCCGACAACTTTATCAGCTAGACCGTTTGAATTGACAACGGTTACAGCAGGCGCTTTATCCCCTACGTTTACTGTATTTCCTGCAAGATTTACGACGTTACCTTTTAGCATTGTTGTTGCCATTTAAAGCTCCTGTTTTTTGTTTGGTACGAAAATTGTACTTAAATCGGATAATTTGACTCTGAATTATAGAAGAGATGTTTGTAGTTAAGGTATATTAAAGCTTACAGCGGGGATTTATAGTTATATCTTTGTAATCGACTACAAAATTGTTTCGAAATGACTCAACGGCTGCGCGCCCGATCATTGCCGCATTGTCTGAGCAATACCTCAGTTCTGAGAGAAGCAGTTCCGCTTTGTAAGGATGCAATGCCTCATTCACTCTTTCTCTCAGATATAGATTGGCACTGGCACCGCCGACGATAGCAAAGCGGACAGGCGGATGGGATTTGAAATACTTTTTGAGCTTTTGAATCAGATGATCCGTAGCCGTTTTTTGAAAAGCCGCCGCAATATCCGGATAAGCGGATGACTCATTGGCCTCTACGGCCAAACGGACCTGATTTTTTAGCCCTGAATAACTAAATGCGATCAAAGGCGACTGCCACAAAGGGACGGTAAAAGAGAAACGGCTCGCATCGCCGTTTTGTGAAAGTTTTTCAATTAAAGGGCCTCCGGGATAGCCCAGAGACATCATTTTGGCTACCTTATCAAAACTCTCCCCGTAGCTGTCATCCATCGTCGTAGCGACCGTCTCCATATCGGTATAGGACTTTACTTCTATGAGCTGGGTATGGCCGCCGGATACCAACAAAACCGTTATCGGTAAAACAGCCTCTTTTTCTATAAAAAGAGAGTAGATATGCCCTTTGAGATGGTTAATCGGCAAAATTGGGATACTAAGGGCTATACTAAGCGCTTTTGCCATCGTAACCCCTTCGATCAGCGTTACACCCAACCCCGGCTCATTGGTAACGGCAATCGCTTTTAATTGCGGAAACCACGGCTCGCACTCTGCTAATATGGCGGGAAGAGCCTGCGCATGAAGGCGGCTGGCGAGTTCGGGTACAACGCCGCCGTATTTTGAATGCTCTAACTCTTGCGATATCTTCTTGTGATAGATCAGTTTTTTCGTCGCTATTTCCGTAATGGCAATTGAACTATCGTCACACGAACTTTCTATACTTAAAATCATAATAATTCTTTCAGCGTTCGTGGTGAGCTTGTCGAACCATGAACACAATGTCCTTCGACAGGCTCAGGAGGAACGGTACATATAATTTTCATGATATAACCCACTCTTTGACCCACGGCCATTCGCCGAATCCTGAAGCGGTGTTGATATGTCCGCCGTTCTCAATCACTTTCATTTCCACACCGAGCGCTTTTTGAAGCTCTGTTGCCTCTTGTATACTCATATAAGGATCATCGGTCGAAGTGACTAATAAGACCTCGTCGGAAAAAAGGTTTTTGGGTGCTTCGAGAGGGAAAAAGGTTTTTAGGGTTTCGATCTCGCAGGTCAGATGCGGAGGGGCAACAAGCAAGAGCCGTTTTACGGGGGATATCTCCCCTTCATTGCACAGATGGAACCATGCGATATTGGCCAAAGAATGGCAGATTACGATATCGGGGCGGAAATCATTCAAAAGGGCTTTAATCTGTTTCATCCATCGATTTTTACTCGGAAAATGGGGATTATCCAAAAGAGGGAAACAGACCGTGCCGTAGTCTTTGGCGATTTCACCGGCAAGCCATGCCTGCCAATGTGGATCGTCACTTCCTCCCCAGCCGTGAAGGATCAGTACTTTTAGCACGACAGGCCTCTGACGTAACGGCGAACTTCGTCATCAAGCGAAAAAACGGATTCAATCGACTCGGGTGTGCCGCTAAAACGGCTGTAGGCGTCAAGGATCATAGAGGATATATCGATAAAACGGATGCCGCCGGAGACAAACCTCTCGATAGCCGCTTCGTTTGCCGCATTAACGATGACGCCGCGAGCAGGATTTTTCAACAGGTCATTTTTGATTTCCCAAATCGGATAGCGGTTCACATCGATAGAGCGAAACTCCAGTGAACCGATTTGAGTTAAATCGATTCGATTGACAATAGGGGTTTCAACATTTCCCATCAGTGCATAAGCAATGGGAAGACGCATATCGGCGTGGGCAAAATGGGCGGTCGTTGAGCCGTCCGTATAATCGATGAGGGCGTGGATCAGCGATTTTGTCTCAATGAGGGCATCGTATTCCCCCTCCCCGAAAAGCCAGCGGGCTTCTAAGAGTTCAAAAAGTTTGTTGACCATTGAAGCGCTGTCAATAGTGATCTTCTGCCCCATTGACCAGTTGGGATGGTTCAGGGCATCCTGTAGTGTCGCGGAAGAGAGTTTATCCAGCGGCCAATCCCGGAATGCTCCGCCGCTGGCGGTAATCATCATGCGGCTGACGGTACGCTTGGTCTGATTAAGATACCACAGACCGAAATGCTCCGAGTCGATAGGGACGATATTGGAGGTGTCGACGAATGCACCGCCGACAACAAGAGATTCTTTGTTAGCCAGAGCCACCTTTTTACCGCATTCGAGCGCTTTTAGTGTCGGACGGAAGCCGGCAAACCCGACCAGTGCGTTGACGACGTGTCGTGAAGACGATTCTTCAATCGCGTCGAGTATCGCCCTCTCGCCAAAGCGGACATTACTGTGGTTTACAAGATGGGTGTCTTCTTGGCGCATCACAACGACACGTTTAGGGTTGTAACGTTTGATTTGTTCGTTGAGAAGAGTTATATTACGCCCTGCGACCAGAGTATCGACCGACAGATTAAACTGATCCGCAATCTTAAGAGCATTGACTCCGATCGAACCGGTGGAACCCAGTAGGATCAAACAAGACCCCGTAAAAGGACAAGCATAATGATGGATGCGAACAGATACCCGTCAATCCGGTCGAGTACGCCGCCGTGACCCGGCAAAATAGAACCGCTGTCTTTAACTCCGGCTTGACGTTTGAGATAACTCTCGAACAAATCGCCGAATACCGCACCGATAGCGGATGCCATAGAGATAATAATCGCTTGAGGAATACCGACAATCGTAACCCCGATAAAAAATCCGGCAGCCGTCGCAACGGCAATACCGCCATAAACTCCTTCTCGGGTTTTACTGGGGCTGGAAACACTAAACGGAGTTTTTCCGATGCTTCGCCCTACTACATACGCTCCGATATCGGTTGATGCGACAACCACAAGGAGCCACAGCATCGCTCCCATCCCGTAATCTTGGTACATGCTGAGCATAAAAAGCATTCCCGCCGTCGGATAGATAAACGGAAGAAAATTTTTAGGGGGAATGTTTTGGGTGTAGGCTACCGCTGCGGCGAAAATCAGCCCCGCAATGACAAACAAATCTTCACCGTACGGATACAATGCCGCAGCCAGCCAAAGAATCGCGGCGTAAGCGTACAAAGAGCTGTTGTTGATGCCGAACAAACGGGTCGCTTCATGAAAGGCCAACAGGTAAATAATACCCATCACAGTCCACATAAGCCAAAAGTTATTGATAAGTCCGACAACCAATACGCCGATAACAAGAAAGATTGCCGTAACAATACGCTCTTGTGTTGAATTTTTTGCAGTTTGCATAGTTTGATTAACCAATGGTTTTAATATTTTATAATTATAACATTTATTTTGTTATAGACCGATCCAAAAATAAGGGAATCTAAACTTTAATATCTAAAAGGTGCAACGGCTTCAAAGGTTTTTCATTTTCCTCATTTTTTTCGTTGTGTTCGGAACGTCTCTCTTCTTGTTCCGCCTGCTCTTTGGTGTGTTCACGATCAGGATCAACCCCCTGATTCTCTTCAGCGGGCCGCACCTCTTCAATCTCTTTTTTAGCTTCTTGGGAAGCGGATGCGGCGGCTAGAGCTTGCAGTTCAAATCGGTTTAAAACGGCATTTTTTTCGCTGGCGACGCTTGCCATTTGCTGATTGACGTAAATTGCACCGCCGATCGGACCGATATCAGCCATAAGAGACCTCCTTTACCCTTTGAAGACACTCAGTGTTTTATAATCCGTATAGAGGACATTGGCACCCTCCCCCATTTTCACTTCTCTTCGGGGAGTATAATCGACCAAATAGCGCCCTTTTTCAAATACAGAAAAATCGACGCACAGTTTCGCGGCCGCTTCGAGGAGTTTTTCGGGAAGCTGCTGTTTGTCGGTCGAGATAATCACGTGCGCGGAGGGGCGGTCTTTGAGATGCATCCAGATATCGCGTGCTTTGGCATTGCGCAGAAGCTCAATATTTCCTTTCTCACTTTTACCTAATGAAACCTTGACCCCCTCAATCCAAAATTCGGCGATCGAATCGGACGATTTGACTTTTGATCCCATGGCTTTCGGCGGGAACAGCAGCGTTATCTCTTCGGGAGACGAAGCCTCTTCCACGGTTTGAATAAAAAGGTCTAGATGGCGGATTTTGGCTTCGAGATTGCTTCGCTCCTGATGGAGTCCGTGTGCTTTTTGTTTCGCTTTTTTGGAACGTTTAAAAAAACTCTCCGCGCATCCTGCCGCCGTTGTGCATCCGGAGGGAAGTTCCAATTCCACCGGAGTCCCGTCAAAGTCCATCAATTCGGCCTTTTTCTCATACGGTTTGACGACATCCAGATTGGCCAGAATCAAATGACCGGCATTTTGAGACGCTTGCGCCTCCCGCATTAATAACCCTTCTTCCTCCAGCGCGTCCAAATGTTTGTGCAATTGGCTTAAACGCTTTTGCAAAAGGGCTTTTTTTTCATGTTTGAGCTGACTCAGTTTATCGCTGCTTCGTCGTCGAAACTCTTCGATTAAATAGTCACGGACATTCTCGAGAGGGTATTCTTTCGGTTCAAACGGCGGCGATGGTATTTCTCCTAATTTTTGTCCGACACGGACACTGCGGGCGGAAACATCCTCATCGATATGACGCAACGCTTCTAAAACGACCCCCTCTTTGTCCAAAAGTATGACGTTGGTGTGCTTTCCGGTAAATTCGAGCTGCAAAACGGTAGTTTCGGATTTGTATGAACCGCTGGTCGTTGTCGTGATGCGGATGATTTTATCATTGTTGTGGAGGGTAATCGATTGTATCGTCGAACGGTTTAGCCGTTTGGCGAGCAAAATATCAAAAGGGGCTTGATATACTTTCCCCCGATTGGGAACTTCTCCGATGGTAATTGCCGAATTTCCCCGCTGCATCTCAAAATTCCAACTGTTTTCACGATTAAAAACCAATTTTAGGGTAGTATCGTTAGCCCTATAGGCGGCTACGATGTGAGAAAACTCCTGCATGGACGCAACAATTTGTTTTAAATAAGAAAATCTCATAATTTTACCTTCGCTTTAGAAAAAGAGAATTACAATGATGCAATACTGCAACTAGGATTTTAAAATCAATGAATATATTCAATACTATCAAATCTAAGTTTATCGTCAATCTCGTGGCAGCCGTGGGTGCTATCCTTGTAAGTGTCATTGTAGCATACTTCATCGCCGTAGGCTCGATCAAAGAGATCATGATCAGCGATCTAAATACCGTTGCCGATGTGCTGGAAAAGAATGTTAACTACATCGCCAATGTCGAACCCAAAGCATATGAAGAAGCAGAATTTAAAGAGGAGATCAAAAAGATCAAAATCGGTAAAAGCGGCTATGTCTATTTTATCAATTCGGAAGGTGTGATGACGATTCACCCGAAACCGGAAGATGAAGGAAAAAACAAATCGGGGCACGATTACGTGGATCACATCCGGACCGATAAAGCGGGAGGAGTATACGAGTATGTTTCCGCTACGACGGGACAGGATAAAATTGCCGCGTACCGCTATATTCCCGCATGGGATATGTGGGTTATCCCCGGGATCAATAAAGCCGATTATTTCGAGGAGCTTCGGGCAGGATTTTTTAAATGGTTCTTATTACTCGGAAGCATCCTGACCGCTATGCTCATAGCGATCAATTATTTTTCCGGCACAAGTATCCTCCATCCGATCGAAGAGCTTGACAAAGTTTCCAGCGATCTTGCTCACGGAAACGGCGATTTAACTAAACGTCTTCCGATTCTCAATAAAAACGATGAAATCGGGATAGCAAGCCTTTATCTCAATCAGTTTATTACCAAAATCCAAAGTACCATCAACGATACTAAACAAATCACCTCGTCGGCCGTTGACTCTACTGCTACCTTGAACAGTGCGGCGGCAAATCTTTCTGCCCAATCGGAAAAGACCAATACGATTGCTCAAAATACCAATACAACCGCTTCCGAGATTGAAGTGACCTTGGAGCAAAGCGTCAATATGGCTAAGGCGACCTTAGAGAACAGCCGTTTAACCGAAACGGAACTCAGTCATGTTCGCGATATTGCGACCGCCATAACCAGCGAAGTGCATAAAACGACTCAGATGAGCAGTGAACTCGGGGAGCGTTTCGCACAGCTTTCCAGTGATGCGGCAAGCGTCAGCGGAGTACTCAGCATTATTTCCGATATCGCCGATCAAACCAATCTTCTCGCTCTCAATGCCGCTATCGAAGCGGCGCGTGCAGGAGAACACGGGCGCGGTTTTGCCGTCGTCGCCGATGAGGTGCGCAAACTCGCCGAACGGACACAAAAAAGTTTGACGGAGATCAACTCAACGATCTCTATCGTTATCCAGTCTATTTCGGATTCATAGATATGATGCATTCAAACAGCCAGAATATCAGTCGGCTTGCGGAGCGAAGCGAAGAGATCGATCTCAAAATCGACTCTGCTTCCAGTGCTCTGCGCTCAAACGTCGATGCGAGCCATCAGAGTGTTCAGCAATCGGAGAATATGGCGCAAAAAATTCATGAAATCATCCACAAAGTCTCTGAAATGTCGAGCCTCTCCCAAAGCAATCAGGAAGACATCAAAAAAATCTCCAATATCACGGCGGAACTCTACAACGCCGCTACCAGCTTGAATGCGCAATTAGGTCAGTTCAAGTCCTAAAAACCTTCTCCATCGTTTTCGCTATAATTTCCAAAAAGTTTTGGGAGGATAGCGATGCGTTCACCGCGCGGATTCGGAAAAACATACTTTTCGCTTGTCGCTATCCAAGCGTATGCGTCGGAAGTGCGACTGCTTCAGATCATCCATCAAATCATTTGGATTTGTCCGACCCATCCTATCCATACCTACTCGACCGTTTCACCCCCTAAAAGTGTCCTTCTTTTATCCATTATTACGACTATTACGCAAGGACACTTATGTACAAACAAACCATTTCCCTCGTTGCCGCGGCAACACTGGCTGCCTCTTTAGGGGCTGACGAACTCTCTTTCTGCCCGATTGTCGTAACAGCGACCAAAACGGAACAATCTCTCAAAAACATCACTGCCAATGTTGAAATTATCACGGCTGAAGAGATCGAAGAACACCATTACACCACTCTCTCAGAAGCGCTAAACTCACTTTCGGGGATAAGCATCACCTCTAACGGCGGCGTCGGAACGACGCAGGAAGTTTTTGTGCGCGGCATGGATACCAATAAAGTATTGGTTTTGATCAACGGTATCCGCTATCAAGATCCCTCAAGTACGAGCGGAGCCAATTTCGCCCATCTTCTTATAAGCGACATTGAACAGATCGAACTTATAAAGGGGGCTCAAAGCGGAATATGGGGAGCGGATGCGAGCGCCGGAGTGATCAACATTATCACCAAAAGTGCGGAAGCGGGAACCCATGCCGGTGCGAATGTGGAATACGGAAGTTTTGCCACCACAAAGTGGGGGGGATTTCTTTCTCATAAAACGGATAAATATGATTTTAAAATTTCGTTTGATCGCCTAATGAGCAACAGTTTTACCGCACAGGCACCCAAAGGGGAGAATATTGACCGATACGAAAATGATCCCTATGCCAATACAACCCTCAACCTTAATGCTCATTACAATCCGACGTCCGAGGATACATTCGGTATCAGCTATACCGACATTAACGCATTGGGCAGTTATGATGGCTATCACTCTCCAAACAGTGTAGAACACAGTGATGTGCGAACCCGACTTTACGGGGCAACCTATGACAAAGCCTATCATAACCATACCCTTTCGACCAAAGCAAATCTTTCAAAATTCAGACGGGATGAGCTTGATACCGGCTACGGCGTAAAAGTATTTAACGGGCAAACCCGAGAGGTTGAGCTGAGCGACCACTTTCGCTACAGCGGGAATGATTTCATTGTTGCCGGTCTCTCTAAAAAATGGGATCAAATCGATTTCATCCAAGCCGATTCAACGACGGGAGCAAAATCGGTTTCATCGAAAGCGGTGTTCGTGAGCAACTCCAATACCTTCGGCGATTTGATTCTAACGGAGAGTTTACGACGGGACGACTACAGCAGCTTCAATGCCAAAACAACCGGTAAAATAGGGGCAAAATATACGCTTTCGGAGGACATGTATGTCGGAGGAAATTACGGAACCTCCTACACGGCCCCGAATCTCATCCAAATGTTTAATCCGTGGGGTGCGTCGAATGATACTCTCAGCCCCGAAAACACTAAAAGCTATGATCTCACGGTCGGATATCAAAGTATCACACTCACCTATTTCGAAAATCGGGTAAAAGATTTGATCGAGTGGTATGATCCGACCCCTCTGAATTGGTCTAATAATGACCCCTATTACAAAAATCTAAACGGAATCAGCACCTTTAAAGGGTACGAGGTCACTTTTCGGCACACTCTTTTGGATACGCTCGTACTGAATGCCGACTATACCCATCTTGCACGCTTTGTCGATAAAGACGGGAAAGATTTAAAACGACGACCCAAACGCGAAGCCAAAGTTTCTATCAACTATTACGGAATCGAAGATTTGAGTATGGGAATAAACGCCCACTACGTCGGGACGCGTTACGATCAGGCGGATCAGCGAGGGGAACAAACCGGACGTTATACCCTTTTTAATTTCGTACTTAACTACAATCTTACCGATTCTATCCAACTCTACGGTAAAATTGATAATCTTACCGACAAATACTATCAAAGTGTAGACGGATACGCATCGTCGCCGCGAGGATATTACGCAGGGATGAAGGTCATTTTTTGATGAAACTCATTGTCCTATCCGTATTTTTAGCACTGCAATGCTGGGGAGAGAATCTTACGGTTACCCTCCATTACGGCGATGTAAAGCCCGATAAAGTCATCGAAATGACCTATTCGTCCGGAATGAGCGCATTGGACGCTCTCAACCGGATTAGTCGTGTAGAGACGAGCAAAACGGGACAGTACCGTTTCGTCCGTTCCATCGACGGTGTTCAATCGCAGATCGGAAAATTCGGATGGTTTTATCTCATTGACGGTGAATCGGTTAATGCAATGGCGGAGAATTTCATTTTGAACGACGCTAAAACCATGACATGGGTTTATAAGGTAGAAGCATGCTATTGAAGCTCTGGGCTCTTTTGATCGTGGGTATGAACCTTTTCGGCGCTGAGCGGATCATCGCACTGAGCCCCGCCATCAACGAAACCCTCTATGCTCTGGGTGCGGGAGATCAGATCATAGCCAATACGGAGTATTGCGATTATCCCGCTGAGGCCAAAAATAAACCCAAGGTGGGGGGATATTTCTCCCCATCTCTGGAAAAGATTCTCTCCCTCAACCCCACGATGGTGATATTGCAGGAAAACAATGCTCCTCTGGCGGAAAAAATTCAAAAGATGGGGATCAAAACGCTCATCATTAAGATCGATACCTACCCCTCAATTCGCCGATCGATCTTTACCATCGGTGCCGTCGTTCACAAAGAAAAGAGGGCTAAAGCCATCGTGCGCGAACTCGATCAAAAACTCCGTGCCCTGCGGGGGATTATACGCAATCAAAAGATTTTGATGGTGTTCGGACACAATACCGATCTCTCCAAAAGCATCTATGTCTCGGGGCAGAATCTCTATTTTGACGATCTCATCCGTGCAAGCGGCAATACCAATGCCCTTCAAAGCCGCCGCAAGGGGCAGCCGGTGCTCAATCTCGAAAATATCATTGCCCTCAATCCGGATATCATTATACTGCTTGCCCCGAATACGAAAGAGAGAGGGTTAACGAAAGAGGCATTGATAGCACCGTGGCGCCATCTCCCGATCAATGCGGCCAGAGAGGGAAAAATTTATGTCGAAGATCAGCCCTATTCGAGCAATCCGAGTCAGCGTTTGGGACTTTTTTTAGACGATATGAGGGGGTACATGATCGATGCTGCACGTCGCTGATCTCACTGCTAAAATCTTAAAAAATATCAGTTTCACCCTGAAAGAAGGGAAGAATCTGACGATTCTGGGAAATAACGGGAGCGGCAAAACGACGCTGGCGAGAGCACTCTGCCATCTGATCCCTTCAGAAAGTATTTTTTTGGAGGGGCAAAAGATAAGTGAAATCGCACCGCATCTGCGCTCGCAGGCGATCAACTATGTTCCCACGACCCTCGATGTTTACGATGAGTATCTGAGCGTGAGTGATTATTTAGACCTCAATTGCCTCGAAGGCGGTGATTCTCGAAAAAGGGAGGAGATTCTCGAAGTGTTGGAAATAGAGCATCTCAAAGACTCCCCCTGCCAGAGCCTCAGCAGCGGCGAATCTTCACTTCTCCTCATCGCCGGAGCGATGCTCCACCGTGCCCGATACACGATCCTCGATGAGCCGACCGCCAATCTCGATCAGGCTAAAAAAGTCAAAATCTACCGCCTCCTCAAAAGCGGCTCCTATTTTCAAAACACGATCATCATTACCCATGATCTGAATTTAGCCTACAAGCTGGGATATAACGTTCTTTATCTGGAAGAGGGGAGTGTCCGGTTCTTCGGATCGTGCGGCGATTTTTTCGATCCGACCCATCTTGAAACCTGTTTCGGAAACGCGGTTCAAAATATCGGCGGAAACTTTGTGGTGAATTACGATGAAGTATATTAGTCTTATTCTATCGCTGGCAGTTCTTGTCATTGCCCCATTTTTTGGGGAGATCACCTTGAATATCCAAGAGATACTCAACTCGGCATCCTCTTCGTCGATGCTTTTTTGGGAGATTCGCTTCCCCCGAGTGATTATCGCCTTTTGCAGTGGCGCGATTCTCGCTCTCGCGGGGCTTGTTTTTCAGAGTGTCTTTCGCAATCCCCTCACCACACCCTTCACCCTTGGCGTTGCCAGCGGTGCGACGTTGGGGAGTGCATTGGCGATCGTTTTTTTCGGCGGCCTCCTTTTTTGGCAGTATGCATTGAGCTTTTTCGGAGCGTTATTGACGGTAGCCGTCCTCTTTTTGCTCTCGCGTTCCCTCAAATCAGCGCAGACGCTCTCGCTTCTGCTCGTGGGGATCGCATTGTCTTTTTTCTACTCCGCCGCCCTTATGGTTCTATATTATTTGAGCGATTTTGAACAGAGCTATTCGATTGTCCGTTTTACGATGGGAAGTCTGAATATCGTCGGGTTCGATACCGCTTACCCGATTGTGATCGTATCGCTTCTCTTTTTGGTGTCGATCCTTTGGCAGCGTCAACCGTTGAGACTTCTGTTGACGTCGCTTGATTTTGCGTTTCTAAAAGGGGTTCATGTTACACGGTTGGTTATGAGTCTTCTGCTTATTACCTCATTGTCCGTGGCGGTATGCGTCAGTGTCGTGGGGCCTATCGGATTTGTAGGATTGATCGTTCCTCATATCATTAAGCTGCTCTATCGGCGCAGCAGCGATACGCTGATCTTCCCGACCTTTTTTTACGGCGGGATTTTTTTGGTAGCGTGTGATCTGGTCGCCCGCAATCTCGGAGCCGCTTCGGACATCCCCATCGGAGTCGTTACCTCATTTTTAGGTGGACCGTTTTTTATCTATCTGATACTCCACCGCCATAAAGGTTCACGATGAAATTTACCCTCCGCGATGCCGAATTGCTGCAAACGCTCTTCTCCGCACGCCGTGACGTGAGGGGGAACCGTTTTATCGATGAGCCGATCGAAGATGAGGTATTGAGGAAGATTTTGGAAGCGGCGATCTGCGCCCCTTCGGTCGGTTTTTCACAGCCGTGGAAGTTTGTTATCGTAAAAGATGCCGCCAAACGGGAAGAAATGTATAACGAGTTTGTCTCTGAAAACGCCAAAGCATCTAAAAAGTTCAAAGACAACTCCCTCTATCCGACCCTCAAACTCGAAGGAATCAAAGAGTCCCTCCTCAATATCGCCGTTTTGTACCAAAAACCGACCAAAGCCGTTTTGGGACAAACAACCCAAAAGAAAATGGGGGAGTACAGCGTCGTCTGCGCGATCCAAAACCTTTGGCTGATGGCACGCGCCCACAATATCGGGGTGGGGTGGGTGAGTATTTTACGTCCCAAAAAGGTGAAAAAGATTTTAGGAATCGGCGAAGAGTACAAACTGATCGGTTATTTGACGATGGGGTATGTGAGCGAATTTTTGGATGAACCCGAACTGTTGAAACTGGGATGGGAAGAGAAAAAAACGTTGGATGAGGTGGTCGAATGGGTGTGAAAACGGTGATTAAGCTGGCAGATTTACCGCAATCCTTGGATATCACCTCTCTCGAAGCGAGTACGGACGGGGTGATGGACAGCGTCTATTTCCTGAACGATGAACGGGTAGTGAAAATCTTCGAAACGGCGGGCGAAGAGGCGGTAGAGGAGGAACTAAAACTTCTCTCCCGATGCGAATCGCTCCCGATTGCCAAACCGATGGGGGAGATGTTGCGTATCTGCGGCAAACCTGCCCTCATCTACCGCCGATGTCAGGGGAAAAGTCTTAAAAGTGCCGAGATCGATGAGATCCGAGAGATCGGAACGTTTTTGCGGGAATTTCATACCCTCACAGCAACGTTGGAGAGTAGTAATGAGAGACTCTTTGAAAAATCACGGTTAGTAAAGATGATCGAAGAGGCTAATATCGATATTTTCGATACGATATTGAAAAAAATCGACCTGACATTACGCAACGACGGAATCATTCACGGCGATCTTTTTTTAGACAATGCCCTTTTTGAGGGGGGAAGACTCTCGTGTGTCATCGATTTCACCCAAGCGTGCAACGGCGATTTTCTCTTCGACCTCGCCGTCACGGATCTCTCGTGGTGTGACAATGGCGAAAAAACAGAGGCTCTGTTGGAGAGCTACGGCGCAACGGTCACGTTAGAGGCATTTCGCCCCTACCGCGAGTACGCAACGCTCTTTTACAGCGTCAACCGCTACCTTAACGGCGGAAACTATCACGAACTATTGGAGAGGCTACTATGATACAAACGATTACGGGAAAGCGAGATTTTATCGAGAGTCTGCGGGGGAAGCGGGCATCGTTTCTTTTGTGTATGAGTAACACGGCAACGGCAAAGATCGAGGGGATTACCCAAGCGGGGATTCCGGGGCTGCTCCATCTCACCCCGACGCTCGATGCGGAGTTTATAACCATCGGAGAGGTGCGGAGTCTGGGTTCCATCGCCGAAACCCCCAAAGGGGTTCCCACCCCCGCCCTTCTCACCCGCGCCGTTCATCTCCTCCATCCGTTTCGAGAGATAGAGCTTCTGAATCTTGGGTTGGAGATTGCCCCGTCGGTGGAGCATTTTACCCTCCACGATTTCGGGATTGCTCCCAGCGGTTCGATTGAGCAGGGGGCTTGTATCCCCGCCGAAGAGGTGTTTGAGAAAGCTATTCAGTTTGCGCAGGAGCTATCCATAGCGGGGGAATACATCATCCTAGGCGAATCGGTTCCCGCAGGGACGACGACGGCACTCGCTATGGCGTTGGCGTTGGGGTACGATGCGCGGGAGAAATTCAGCAGCAGTTTTAAAAATGCCCCTGATGACATCAAAGCGCGTGTTATCGATCAAGCCCTCTCCTATGTGAATGAGAGCGACGAACTTTTCGACATCCTCTCTGCGGTGGGGGATAATATGGTGATCTTCAATGCCGGATTGCTCCTCGGTCTCCAAAACCGCGACATCCCGATCGTTTTGGCGGGGGGGACGCAGATGGCGTGTGTGTTACTCGTCATCAACCGCATCTTGCAGATGATGGAGGGGGAGTTAGATAGCTCCAAAATCGCCCTTTGCACGACCAAATGGGTCGCCGAAGATGTTAGTAGCGACATCAAAGGGCTGTTAGAGATGAACGATTTCCCCATTAACGCCTATTATGCCGATTTCGATTTCTCCCTCACCGATCATCCCGCCCTCAAACTCTATGATGAAGGGGAAGCAAAAGAGGGGGTCGGCGCGGGGGGTGCGCTGGTCTATGCCCTCTTAAACGGTATCACGAAAGAGCAGATCACCCGCAAAGTGGAGAGCTTTTTAGGATGAAGATACTTTACTTCGGCGGACAAAAATCGGGGAAAAGCACGTTGGCGGAAGCAAAGGCACTTGCCATCGCGACCGATAAACCCATCTATCTCGCCACCTACGACCATAGCTTCGGCGATGACGAGATGAGGGAGCGGATCGACAAACACCGTCAAACGCGTAGTGATACGTTTATCACCCTCGAAGAGAGCCGTCATTTGGCGGGTGTGATGGAGCCGCACGAAACCTACCTCGTCGATTGCGTCTCGATGTGGATACTTAACCGTCTCGATGAGAGCGAAGAGGTGCTGGTCGCTGAAATAGAGGCTTTGGGAGAGATCGACGCTAACATCGTGTTTGTCCTGAACGACGTCGGATCGGGAGTCATCCCGAATGATCCCATCAGCCGCCGTTATGTCGATTTATCGGGGATTATCGGGCAAAAACTCGCCGCGTTTTGTGATGAGGTTTACGAAGTAAAACTGGGCTTGGAGAAACGGCTCAAATGACGACGTACGCCCATGGAGGAGATGTGAACAGCTTTGCCGCTCACTGCGGCTGCGGACATGAAGAGGTGATTGATCTCTCCTCTAACATCAACTTCATCACCCCTACGATCGATTTCAGCAGTGTGACCCTCAACGCCTACCCGACCTATGAATTACTAACGGAGACGTTAGCTGAGCAATACGGTGTCACGTCGGAGGAGTTAGAGCTTTTCAACGGCGGTTCTTCGGCGATTTTTACATTGCTCCGATTTTTCGATAACCCCACCTGCACGATCTACTCCCCCGCCTATCTGGAATACAAAAAAGCGGCGTTGCTTCACGGTAAAAAAGTGTGTCTCATCAACCGCTTTGAGGCGATGGATGGGGAGGTCGAGGAGAACTCCCTCGTCATCTTCGTCAACCCCTCCACCCCTGATGGGCATTACTACGAGATCGAGATGCTGATGGAGCGATGGCGTACCAAAAACTGCACGATCCTTATCGATGAATCGTTTTTGGAGTTTTGCGGGGGCGAATCGGCAACCCGCTACCTCCCAACCTATGACAAACTCTATGTTTTAAAATCGCAAACGAAATTTTACGGATGTGCGGGGGTGAGGGTCGGGATCGTCCTCTCCTCGCGTGAGAACATTCGCTTCCTCAGAGCCAAAGAGCCGCTGTGGAAAATCTCGGCCCTTGATAGCCATTTTCTCATCACAGCTTTGGCTGATGAGCCATTTCGTGCGCAATCGCATTTGTTAAACGCGGAGGCGAAAACCTATCTGAAAACCCTCCTCGATCATTCACCTCTATTTGAGGAGGTATGGAAAAGCGATGCGAATTTTTTCCTCGTCCGGCTCGCTCATATGAATGCGAAGGAGTTTCAGGATAGACTGATTCCGCACCGTATCATGGTGCGCGATTGTTCCAATTTTGACTTTTTGGATGAGCGATATGTACGGATTGCGGTCAAAGATACAAAGGCATTAAAACGGTTTGAGATAGCGATTACAAATATTGCTTCTGAATTGAGAGAAGGTACAATAAGTGAAACAGACGGGAAAAGAGATTGAGTAGATGGAAATAACGATTTGTAAATTGTGCCTTCAACCCAAAAAATTATGTAAATCTCATATTATTCAGAAAAGCATGTTTCAGTATGTAAATGACGAGAAATGTAGATCAAAAACTCTTACAATAGACACAAAAATAAAGCCTCTCGTACAAAATGGAGTAAAGGAATATCTTTTATGTAAGGAATGTGAAAATAAATTTTCTCGTTATGAAACATATTTATCACAAACTGTTGTTGCAATTCTCAAACCAGATCCACAAGTGGTTACACAATCGAGTAACCCAAAAATAAAAACCAAAATTTATCATTTAGACCATCAACAATTCAAGTATGCAGTCTTACTTCATCTTTGGCGGTTATCAATTCACACGAATAGAGATGACAATCTTGCTATCTATCAACTTGACGAATATCAAGACATACTCAGAGAATATTTGCTGCATGAAAAACCTTTTAGAGAAGATTGTTTTCCTATTGCTATTGGTGAATTAAATCTTAATGGTGCGAAATCACCTTTAATCGCGACATTTCCTCGCAAGAAAATCAATGATATTACAGTGCAACAATTTTCCTTTGGTAGCTTACACTTTGTTATTTATATGCAAGAGCAATATCCAAAGTTTAATCAAGAGAGTTTTTTATTTTTGCGAGAAAATGGAAATACTTTCGTTGCTTATAGAGATGTAATGTCAAATGTACTAGACGATACGTGGAAACAGAGCATTGTTAACTACTCAAAAATGGATAAGCTGAAATAATGAATAAATATTTGAAGACTACCCATGTATTTTGACATCGCCCTCATCGCCTACGTCACCGACCGCATCTTCGGTGAATTCCCCTTTATCCGCCACCCCGTTGTCCTGATGGGCGATTTTATCACCGCTTTTGAAAAGCGGTTCTATCGTGACAGTATTCTGCGCGGCTTTTGGCTCGTGTTTTGGTTGTTAGCGAGCGTGTTAGTCATCGTTTACCCAATATCGATGATCGGCAATCCGTGGATATTGGGGATCATCGCCTCGACGGGGATCGCGGGTAAGATGCTCTACGAGAGTGTCCAAAACGTGTTGAGTGAGCCGCAATCGATCCGTTATTTAGTGAGCCGAGACACCGAAAACCTGAATGAGAGCGATATCCACAAAGCCGCCATCGAGACCTACGCCGAAAATCTGAGCGACGGGGTAATCGCCCCGTTGTTTTATCTGTTAGTGTTCGGTTTGGTGGGGCTGTTTCTCTATAAAGCGATCAATACCCTCGATTCGATGGTGGGGTATCGGAGTGAAAAATACGAAAAATTCGGCAAAGTAGCCGCACGATTGGACGATATCGCCAACTATATCCCCTCACGTATTACGGCGGTGCTGATAGTGACCCTTTTCGGGAAGTTCGGAAAGCTCAGACAGACATGGCATTACGGCGCGTTGCACGAGAGTCCCAACGCGGGATACCCGATAGCGGCGATGGCGCTCTCACTCGATCTCTCCCTCGGAGGGGCGACGTCGTATTTCGGCAAGATGAAAGAGAAACCCTATTTCGGCGAGGGGAAGCGGGAGATCAGCGACGGCGATATCCGCCGCGCATTGGCTCTTCAGTGGAAACTCGATACCCTTGTGATTATCGTATTAGCGGCGGGAGTTATAGTATGAGATCGATCTCAATTTTTGGCACGTCATCGGATGCGGGGAAATCGACCCTGACGTTTGTGATCGGACGGCTTTTGCAAGAGAGAGGGATCAACATCGGGGTGTTCAAAGCTCAAAACGTCTCTAACAACTCCCGCGTCTGCGACGACGGAAGCGAAATCGCTATCGCCCAGTATTTTCAGGCGGAAGTGCTGGGGATAGAGACGAGCTACCACCTCAATCCGATACTACTCAAATCGGGGCACGGCAACAGCGCCTCACTCATCGTCAAAGGGGAAGTGGTAACCGACAAAGACGTCCGCGACTACTACCGCGACCTCGACACCCTCAAGCCTGCCGTCGATGAGTGTTTCGAATACCTGAGCGCTCAGTACGAGTGTCTCGTTTGCGAAGGGGCGGGGAGTCCCGTGGAGCTGAACCTGATGGACAAAGACCTCTCCAATATCTATATCGCGCAAAAATACAACACGAAGATCATCCTCGTTGCTGACATCGAAAAAGGGGGGGTGTTTGCCTCGATCTGGGGGGTTTATAATCTCCTTCCCGAATCCTTGCGCGCCAACGTCATCGGGGTGATCGTCAACAAATTTCGGGGTGATCGGAGCCTGTTTGATGAGGGGGTAAAGATCATCGAAGAGCGTTTCGGTATCCCCGTCCTCGGTGTTCTCCCGTATCTCCCCCTCAATCTCGGATTCGAAGATTCTCAAAGCCTCAAAAACTTCGTCCAGAACAAATCTCACCCCGCACAAAAAATCGGGATTATCAACTATCCGACGATGAGCAACTACAACGATTTCGAACCCCTCATCGCCGATGAGACAATTTTCGTCGAATTCATCACCTCCAATGTTTCGTTGGAAAACTATGATCTTATCATCCTCCCCGGGAGCAAACGGGTGATCGAGGATTTGCGGTGGCTGAAAAAAACGGGGCTATTCGACGCACTCAAAGAGCGACAAAAAGAGATACTGGGGATATGCGGCGGATATCAGATGATGTTCGAGGCGATCCTCGATGAGGAGGGGATCGAAACCGCCGCTTCGGATCGCGAAGATGGACTCGGATTCATCGACGATGTGATTGTATTCCAAAAAGAAAAAGTGCTTACAAAAGGGGAATATTCGATCTTCGGGAAAACGATAAACGGTTTTGAAATCCATCACGGGGTGAGTGGTAAATATCCGCTCTCCTATGAAAAAGCTCATATCAAAGGGACATTTGTCCACGGGATTTTTGAGGATGAGGCGTTTGAAGCGTATAAGAAAAAAACGATCGATGATTTTATCGCTACGATGAGAGAGGAGATCGATATGGAGAGGATTTTAAAACATGTCGTATAAAAAATGGTTTGACGCCCACGTCCAAAAACACAAAGCGATTATGAACCGCCTCACCCACCTCAGCGATCAGGAAGTGATCGAATACTTCCGATTTGAAAACATGGTGAAAAACGAGCCGGATTTCTGCCCCCTATATGCCGAAAATAAAAAGTGCCACGACACCGAAGAGCTCAACTGCTACCTCTGTGCCTGCCCTAATTTTCGCTTTAACGATCAGGGATTTACACGTGAGAGTGAACGAACCCTCTTTAGTACCTGCTCTATCGAAAGTCCCGACGGAGATCGCTATGTGAGTGAAAAGGCGATCCACCAAAACTGTGCGGGGTGTATCGTCCCCCACCGTGAGAGCTACATCCGTAAAGTGTTCGACCGTGACTGGCTCAAAATCATGAAAGAGGTGCCATGTGAATAAAATCTATTTGGGGATCAAATTTGCCCTGAGCTATTTTACAATCCTCCCTATCCGCTTCGACGCTGAGGATGATCTCTCCCATCCGCGCGTCCTCAAAGCGATGCTCTTAAGCCTCCCCTTTGTCGGGGGACTGCTCTCGGGGCTTTCTATTGCTCTGTTTATGGGGTTGGAGTCTCTGGGGTGGCTGGGGGCGCTGATCGCCGCCGTGGCGTATATGGTGCTGTATGGATTTATCCACACCGAAGCGGTGATCGATGTCGCCGATGCGCTATATGCCGCCCACAGCGGAAAAGATCCTTATGAGATTATCAAAGACCCCACCGTCGGGGCGATGGGGGTGCTGTACGGCGTGAGTTTTACCCTCCTCAAAATCGCGGCACTCTCCACAGCCCTGATACATCATCTCTTTTTGCCGTTTATCGCTATCGCCGTTATCAGCCGTATATCTGTGCTGATACTGATCCGCACGTATGAGTTTCGCTCGTCGTTTGTGACGCAGCTGCATAATAACCTCCGCATTGCTCCTTTGATGCTGCTGATCGTTTTATGCGGCGGTATAGGTTTTTATCTCCTCTCAGGGCATTTTTTAGTCCTCTTCGTCGCAGGGATATTTACAGCGCTGTTTCTTTCGTATGCGGCTAAAAAATCACTCGGATTTATCAACGGTGACGTGCTGGGGATGTCGCTGGAGGGGGTTGAATTAATTCTTATCGTTACGGCTCTGCTAACATGGCACTAACGCTGTTACGCCATGCGCCGCCCCCTCTAGCGTATCACGGACGATATATCGGTCACTCCGATATCCCTATCGATCTCACTCTGTTTGCCCCGATCACCCTTCCGCTGACGTACGATACAATTTACTCCTCCGATCTGAGCCGCTGCACCCAAACGCTTGAACATCTTGGATATACCGATGTTATCACCGACTCTCGATTGCGTGAGGTGAGGTTTAAAGAGCAATTCGAAGGGAAAAGTTTTGACGAAATCGAACGGATGGAAGATTACCATCCCGCTTTTTTAGAATCTCAAGAGCGTTGGCACGATTTTATATGTGATGAGAGTGTTGAAGAATTTCGGGGGCGGATAGTTTCGTTTCTGGACGATCTCCCCCTCGAACAAAATATTTTGATCTGCGCCCACGGGGGGACGATAGCCGAAATCCTCTCTCTTTTAAACATTCCTTCCAGAAGGCCGGGTTACCTCGAGTATACGATTGTTACGGTAAAATAGAGTCAACTATTTAAAGGGGGACGGATGCGGTACGGTATCGTTATGCTGTTGTTTTGCACGGCGCTCCTCAGCGCCCCTCTTCCGATCTCGTTCAGCGGCAATGAAAAAATCTCTTCCGACAAACTTTTCGGCGTCTTGGGATTGCGAAAACCCTACGGTATCGAGGTATGGGAGGATCAGCCCGCCATCGAGCCGATCGCAATCTCCCAAAGCGTTTCGGCGTTGAGCAGTTTTTATAAATCCAAAGGATTTTACCATGCCCGCGTTACGTCGGAGACAAATGAAAACGGCGTTCTCTTCAAGATTCAGGAGAATGATCCGATCCTCGTCGGCACCGTCCAGATCAACAGTCCGTTGGATGTTAAATCGGCGGTTTCGCTTCATTCCGACGAGCTGTTTGATCAGGAGGAATTTTCCGAGTCAAAATCGTTGATTAAAAAGCGCTACGGTGAAGCGGGCTATTGCAATGCGCAGTTTAATACCAAAGCCTGGGTCGATATTGAAACAAACCGTGCCTATCTCCTTTTTGAAGCGACGCCGGGAGAGGCGTGTACGTTTGGGAAGGTCAGCGTCGAATCGACGTCCAACATCGACGGGAATCTCACCGCTTCGATGCTGCGGTTTAATGAAGGAGACCCTTACAGTGTCGAAGCGATTAAACTCAGCTACGAAGCATTGTACGCTCAAGAGGGGATCAGCCGTGTTATCATCAACGACAATGAACGAAACGGCAGCGTTGTTCCGATCTCACTAAATATCGAAGAAGCGGAACGTCCGATCCGTTTTACCGCCGGTTTCGGATACAGCAGCGATCAGGGGTTCTCGGCACAGACAGGACTCAAACACCGCAACTTTTTCGGCGATCTCAAAACGCTCGGATTGGATTTTCGATATTCGCAAATCAAACAGGAAGCCTCCGGGTCGTTTGGACTTCCGCTTCAAAACCGCGGACTTCTCGGGGTTGATATCGGATACAAAAACGAGATATTTGACGGGTATAAGACGGAGAGTACCTACCAAAAACTGACGGCGAAGTACCAAGATACCCCCGCATCGGCTATGATGGGATTTTTACTCGATCAGGTTAAAACCTATGACAGTAAAGACTTGGCGACGTTTCCCGACAATAAACTCTCTCTCATTTCGCCGATCGGAGAGCTCAACTACGATACGCGGGATAAACCGCTTGAGCCGACAAGGGGATATTGGCTCAACGCCAATTTCATGGGTTCGCTTTATACGCCGCAACTCTCAGACGCCAGTTATTTCAAAACCCTCCTCTCCGCCGCCTACATCACGAGTATCGACGAACACGTTTTCGGGGCAAAACTCAAATGGGGAACATTACGGGTGTACAACGGTGAAGTTCCCTCATCGTATCACTTTTATGCAGGGGGGATGAATTCTAACCGTGCCTATACGTATCGTGATCTGGGTCCCAAAAACAGCGACGGCGATCCTATCGGTTTTTCGTCGCTGACCGAAGGTTCATTCGAATACCGCTTCCCCATCTATCATGAATTTAGAGGCGTGCTGTTTACCGATGTCACCTTCGCCTCCCAAAATACCATTCCCGATTATGCCAAAGACGGCTATCTGGGAGTAGGGACGGGATTTCGCTATGTCACCCCGATCGGCCCGATTGCGATCGATTTCGGATTTGACCCCGAAGATACGTCCCAATACGCCATCCATTTTCGGATCGGAGAGCTGTTTTGAAGCGGTTTTGGTCTCTTCCGTGGCGCAAGTGGTTCAAACATCTGTTCGTAACGGCCCATTTTCTCCTCTACAGTTTTCTTTTGGCCGCTTCGGCACTGCTGTATATCGCTTTTCGTCCCGACGGACTCGAGATCGTCAATAGCTATTTTTTAAAGCCGCTCGGTATCCGTTATACCCACGCGGAGGGGTCGCTTCTGGACGGGTTTACCCTGCACAACCTCCGCACCGATGATGTCGAAGCCAAAACGTTTGTTCTGAAGTACAACCTTGTCAAAATATTGGAGGGGGAGCATACCGTCGATTCGGTTCGTATTGACGGGTTACGTCTCCAGCTCGATGATTTTAAAAGCGACGGCACTTCGATTTGGCCCTTTCCGACGTTCAAACTCCGAGAGGTGGTGATTACTAATCTGCAGTTTATCAGCTCGTATCCGGTGGAACTCGATCTGTACGGTAAAAACGGAACGTATGACGGGGATGTGATTAACTTCGCCTCTTTGAACGCGACTCTAAAATCCCGTTATGCCAGCGGTGCGATTCATGGAGCAGTCCATAATAATTCACTGAGCGGGATAGGGGATATCTATCCCCATTCAGAAGAATTAGCCCCTTACAGCGGACGTTTCACAACATTGCCGAGAAGTGTGCGCCTAGAGATAAAAGAGCTCTCGGATGAAAAAACCCTTTTGCACACCCGAATCGCAACATTAGCGTCCAAACACGATCCGGCGGTACGGGCAGATTCGATTTCACTTGATTTTAGCTACCGCTATGAAAACGACTATTTTGATGTTAACGCCCTCTATACCCTGATCCGCGGCAGTGATTCCATGAAAACCAAACAGCATCTTCGGTATGCATTGGAGGGTAAAACAACAACCGAATTCGACGGAAGCGTCACCTCAAACCGTCCTCTCCCCTCCAATTCACTGCACGGAGAGTTTAGTGACGATTCAAACGGACTCATCGGAAAGCTCACTCTCGATGGAACTGCTTTAGCGTTTTCTTCAAAAGATTATGACCGTTTTGACTGGAAGCTCAGCAGTGCGCATCAAAATCTCAGCTTTATCCCCTCATTGCCGGGTGCGCTCCGCTCATCCCCCCTTCGGCTCAAGGGGGAAGGATCGTATCTGATCAGTAAGGATTTGTTGAAAGGGGCGGTCGACGCGGCACATGAAGATGCCCTCTTTAAAGGAATGTTTTCCTCCCGAAACGGCTATCACGCTTTGGACGGAAACCTCACCCTCCCCGGCAATGCGCCGCTGTGGAAAGACTGGGCCCATAAACCGCCTGAACATTTAGCCCTTTCGCTCAATAATGAAGCTAATGCCACACGATTGAATCTCTCTGGAGATGCTCTGAATTTTTCAGCTGTCGTGAAGAGGGAGATACTCAAAGGCTCCGGCGACTATCTGGGGACTTTTTTTAATCTAAACGGTTCCCTGGAACCTACCCGGACCCGCATCGATATTGAAAGCTTTACCCCCTCATTGTTTGCCACCGTCTCCCGTCTTCGCCCCATCGAACTGTACAAAGGGGAATATTACGATGCGGAAGTACGCGCCAAAACCCGTATAACACTCTCGGATACCCTTAGCGTTCAAAGCGATATCGAGATACCGTGGTATGCCGCCGTGCTTGATACACAGCGCGCCTACGGAGGGACGGACGGCAGGGTTAGTTTGGGGTATCGCGACGGAAATATAACGGTCGAAAATTACCGGCTGGAAATAGCCAACCATCCGATAACAACCGATAAAGCCTCTCATCTGCATATTAACTCTGCGGGGGGAGTCACCGTCGACGAGTTCTGGATATTCGATACGTTGCTTCTGAACGGAACGGTGCATTCGGACCTAAGCGCTGCTCTGCGGCTTCACTCGGAGCGTTTCAGCTATCAAGGGCCCGAAGGCTCTGCCCACGCTTCTGCCGATATGATTTTTGTACGCGATGCCGAGGCAAACCAAAATCTCTCGGGGAGATTGAAAATTTTAGATTCGACCATCACCTATTTGCCGTTTCAGGAGTTTAAAGTGATGGATGACGATATTATCATCGTCCAAGACGTACGTCCTCCAAGCCATCGAAAATTTTCTATGAATGTTCATATCACGGCCGAACAACCGATCCATTTTAAAACCAAAGAGCTCGATTTAGGCCTTGTTCCCGATCTAACCCTCTGGAAAGAGCCGACCGATCCGATACAGATTTTAGGGATGGTCACCATTCCTTCGGGAACGGCTGTAAGTGCGGGCAAATCGTTTGATATCAAACACTCCGAAATCTATTTCGGCGGCGATCTTCCTCTCAATCCGTATCTTAATATTACCATCGGACACGAGGTCGATTACAACAAAATACTTATCTACGTCACCCATACGCTCGATTCGCCGATTTTCCTCTTCAGCTCCGATCCGGTGATGAGTCAAAACGACATCATGAGCTATCTTCTCTTCGGTGGGCCGGCCAACTCACTTTCAGGCGGAGACAGCTCTACTTCGACCGTTCGGGCCGATGCGACCAATTTTATGCTGGGTGCCGGGCTCAAAGGGCTCATCAACGGAGCGACGAAACTTCAGATCGACAGGATGAATATTCTCACTACCGCAGAGGGTGGAATGGGATTTGAAGTGGGGGCGCGTCTCAATAAAGATTTGAGAGTCCTTTACAAAAACGATACCGTCTCCAGCGTTTTGGTCCAATACTCGATCAACCGATGGCTGCGGCTGGATGCCGATATTCACGAATTGGGACAGGGGATCAATGCGATTTATATCAAAGACTTCCGTGATTTTCTCCCCCATAATAAGAGTACCAAAAAATAAATCTTGATTTCGGTCAAGATTTATCGTTCTTGATTCTTTTATACTGTCACCATTACAGTATCAAAGGAAATCTCATGATTTTAGAGTTTATGCGTGACGATCACAGGGCGTGCGATCACTTCTACACGGAAGCCGAAAATGCCCTAAGCGAGAAAAAAATCGAGGATGCGGTTAGATTTTTCGATCAGTTTTACCGAGCGACTAATCACCATTTTGACATGGAAGAGCGGGAGCTTTTTATCACTTTCGAAAAACGGACGGGGATGACGGGGGGGCCGACACAGATGATGCGCTATGAGCATCAGCAGTTGCGGAGTCTTCTTGAATCGATGAAAAGCGCATTAAATGAAAAGCGCTATAATGATTTTTTCGGTATCGGTGAATCGATGATGATTATGCTTCAGCAGCACAATATGAAGGAGGAGCAGATGCTCTATCCGATGATTGAGCGTGCATTAGGGACTGATGGCGAATTAATGATTCAAACCCTAAAGGAGATGGGGCAATGATCCTCCTCGATACCCGTGAACTTGACCATCCCGTTCCGCTGGAGATGGCGGTCAATGCCTTTAAAAAGCTTTCGGGAGACGAAATCGTTCACATGATTCACAGACGTGAACCGATCCCCCTTTTTGAGATCATTGTTAAAAACGGCGGCCGATATTTGAGTGTCATGGAGCGTGAAGATCTATGGCACATCTATTTTACCCGCAGTTCTGCGGTAATACTGGAGCATAACCATGTATAACGGACTCTCCCTCGACCAGGCTCCCCCTATTTCAGCGGTGATGCGTTTTTTTCTCACCGTTCCGTTATTCGGAATTCTCCTCTCCCTGACCGTTTTCTTTCATCCTGAAGCTGTTTTAACCCCCGCCCATCCACTCTCTCTTGCCGTTATTCACATGATGGTTTTAGGGGTTATAACCATGGCGATGCTCGGAGCGCTGTTTCAGATGCAAAGTGTTTTGGGTGGGCGTCCTATCCCCGCTGCAAGCGGAAATGCTTTAATTATTCATGTTTTTTTAACGGTCGGCATACTCTCTTTGTCCGGAGCTTTTGCCTTTGGAGGCGCTGCGATGTTTATCGTCGCCGCCGTGTTTTTGGGTTCATCGATCCTCTACACCGCCAATCTCATCCTCCCGCTCCTTTTCGGAGGGGTAACCCATGATACCCTTCGAGGAATGCAGCTCGCCCTTATCTCCCTTTCGGTAACGGCCATTTTCGGTATTGTTATGGCATCATCGTACGCCAACAGCACTTTTAGCACCATGCATGATGCGATTCGTACATCCCACTATTCTCTGGGACTCATCGGATGGATCGGCACCCTCATCATTGCGGTAGCCTTTCAGGTTATTGAAATGTTTTACGTCACGATACCTTACAGCCTCTGGTGCAAACGCAACGTATTCAGAGTTATTGCCGCTTCGCTGTTTCTGAAAGTCGTCTGGCTCTTTTTTGCATTTCCGTTCGTCTGGATATTCGATCTTACGCTGGGGGCATTGTTTACCGGATTTATTATCACCACGCTAAAGAGACTTCAGCTGCGCAAACGCCGTGTTAGTGACGTGAGTATTTGGTTTTGGTATACGGGGATTGCTTTGCTGTACATCGCTATTATGGCTTACGGTGCCTATGAATGGGGGCATTATAAGCCGCTTCTTGACATTTCACTTATCGCATTCATCCTTTTTGCACTCTCGATCATTTTAGGGATGATTGGGAAAATCGTCCCGTTTCTGGTGTGGTTTCATCTCAATTCGAACGGGATTATGGATGCCCCTATTATGTCGAATATCATTCCGCAATCACGCGCCAAAACTCTTTTTTCCCTTTTCCTGCTCACATCTTTTTCGCTTCTTGGCGGAATCTTTTTGTTAGAACTGTTTGTTGTCGGGGCCATTGCGGCTGCGGCAATGTTCGCTCTTTTATTTTTTAATCTCATTAATGCGCTTAAAGTGTATCGATTCAGTCTGACGCACGGACTTCGTTTCGAGCAGATATAATGAATAAAAGGTTAGATAGTTGAGTTTGTCATGAAGTACTCCCGCCAAAGCGGGAGAAGAAGGAGAAGAGGGTGAAACGTCAGACGATTACCATTTTACTTCAGTTGTTAACATGTAAACATCTTTCTCTTTTGCTTTATCGATTGTAGCAGGAGCAGAAGTTTCTGTTGCATCCGTGATATGTTTACCCGAAGCGATGAAGCTTACGTTTTTATTGTATTTATATGCTATACCGTAAATAGTTTGCTTCATATCTTGAGACTTAGTTTTAACACCGGTTCCTGCCGCAACTGCATCAATGTCGCTTACATCATAACGTGCTAACACTGTCCAGTCTTGCATTGGGCGGACTTCAGCATTGATTGACCACCCTTTGTACTCTTTACCGGATCCAAGTGTAGAATTTTGCGCTTTATCTTTTGCAGTATAATATTGTCCTGCGATCAAGAATTCCGGTTGGTTATAGACCGCATGGATACCGTAGAAAGAACGGTCGAATTCAGCCGCATCGTCTTCAACAACATTATTGTCTTTATGATTTTTAGAGATCATACCATACGTAGAAATGTTCGCATACGTATCTTTTGTACGGTCGTTTTTACCCACTTTCGTTCCGCTTCCGAGTACGTGAGCCGTCAAACGCCATTCGAGTGAAAGATCTGTACTGTTCTCTTGGTTTGCCGCTGTTTTATCGGCATGGTAACCCTCACCGTTGAAGAGTCCGATTTCAGATGAAAAGATATCCGTTTTAGTTTTGAGGTTGAATCCAAGGTCAGCCGAGTTGATCAAATCCGGTCCGTTATCGGTCGCATTTGTTTTTTGTTCAAGAGCAACTTTGTTGATTGAACGGTAGTGCCAAGCATTGTGCTCTTCATAATCGATCCACGGACGGTGTGCGATACCGATCTCTACGCCGGTGTACGGAAGAACTTTATCCAACCAAAGGTAAGCATATTTCGCATACATATTTGCATATGAAGTTCCGCTCGTAAGTTCTTTCGTTGTATCCATTGTTACACGGAAATAGTCTTTGTCATTGAAATACGCTTTTACTTGAACATAGTTACGGCGAAGTTCAAATCCTCGTGAGTTATCAACACTTGTACTGCCGGTACTTTCAGGACTGATAGATGTCAAACCGAAATAGTGGGTACCGCTAAACTCAAGCGTTTTTGCTTTTGATTTAACGTTTACGTATTTTTTCATTTTCTCTTGGTATTCAGAACCTTTTGATTCCAAATCACGCATTTGCATGTCAACTTCTTTAGCACTGACGAAATCACCCATTTCGACGCGTCCTTCGCCAGCTGTTGTAAACACTTGACCGGTTTTAGGGTCTGTAAATAGTGTCATTGTATCAGCATGAACTGCACCGCTAATCATTGCCGCAGCAAGGGCAGAGAAAGCTACTTTTTTCATTAGAATCACTCCTGTTTTTTAGTGACGTCATTGTAGAAAAAATAGATTACGTCAATGTTACATTACAGAATGATTACGATAAGGAAAATGAATAGAAACCTGCGAAGAAATATACAATAAATGTCCATCCGAACGCATACGCAAGGACTGATGGACCAAACTTAAGGAATTGAAGAAGGAGAAAGAAACGTGGGTCTAATAAGACACCTCTAAAAACACCGAAATGATTTTAGAGGTGGTCTATATTTTCAAAAGCACGGTTTACTGTGCGTGAGCTCTCTGCTGAAGAGAACTCAGCGTTAGCGTAGCCAAAGGGATGAATTCCTTTGGCGTGTCACAATTATTTAGTCTCTGCCCAGTATTCGCGGACAAGATTTGTTGTTTCAGTCGGAAGAGGGATGTACCCGAGTTTTTCAGCCGATTTGTCACCGTTTTTAAACGCATAGTCAAAGAATTGGATAACTTGTGCATTCGTTTCAGCTTTCTCTTTCGGTAGAAGGATATACGTTGCCGCTACGATCGGATAGGCAGTATCCCCTTTTTGAGATACCAATGAACCGTAGAACCCTTCTGATTTTTTCCAAGAAGCTTGTTTAACCGCTGCCATAAAGTTTGCTTTAGTTGCCGTTACCCATTTTCCGCTTGCTGTTTGCAATGTTGCGGCTGAAAGGTTGTTTTTCTCTTTATACGCATTTTCGATATACCCGATAGAGTACGGCGTTTGTTTGATAAGGTTTGTTACACCCTCATTCCCTTTTCCGCCTACACCGGTTGCCCAGCCGATCGCTTTACCGATACCGAATTTACTTTTCCAGTTTTTAGATGAATCACTCAAGAAATCGGTGAAAACGTATGTAGTTCCTGATCCGTCTGAACGGTGAGCCACGATAATTTTTTCTGCCGGAAGTTTGACCCCGGCATTGTCCGCAGCGATAGCAGGATCGTTCCACATTGTGATTTTACCGGCGAAAATGTCAGCAACAACAGAGTTTTTGAGTTTCAATTTTTCGTCCGCTACACCCGGAAGGTTATGGGCTACAACGATAGAACCGATTACCGCAGGAAACTGAGTCAATTTTGCTTTATCAAGTTCTTTTTGTGTCAACGGAGCATCCGTCGCACCGAAATCAACGATACGCTCAGAGATTTGTTTGATACCGCCGCCTGAACCGATTGCTTGATAGTTAACGCGTGTTTTAGTCGCTTTTTGATAGTTATACGCCCAATCGTAATATACCGGAGCCGGGAACGTAGCACCCGCTCCGTTGATTTTATCTGCCGCGATCATAGAAGTAGCCGCGATTGCCGCGATAACCAAACCTTTTGTAGCATTCTTTAGCATAATGGAATCCTTTTGGAATTTTTTGATGGACGTATTGTAGAGGCCTCGGGTAACGAAACGATTACAAAAGAGCTTCATTGTTTGTAATCTCACGGTTATAAATCATTGTTATAATCGCGCACCATCATTTAATCAAAGGCACGCTTATGCTACCACGCTATGAAAACAAACTCAATGAAATTCGGGGAATGATCTCCGTTATGCTCTCCCAAATTATCCAATCAAGCGAAGAGACCCTCAAAGCATTTGAAACCGACAATGCAGAACTGTACGAGACCTCGCGTACCTATATTAAAAATATTCAAGCGGATGCCAACAAAATTGATAACGAAATTATTAAAACATTCGCCCTCTTCGGTCCTGAAGCCGATGAATTGCGATTGCTTGTCGCTTATTTGAAAATGACCAATGAAATCGACCGTATCGGCGACGGACTCAAAAAATACAGCAAACGGTTGCATGACCACTGCATGGGAGGGTGCGACATGAGCGTTTTGACCAATGCGATCGTTCAGTTGCATAAAACAACGATCAATGCGTTACAATACATTTCAGAATGTTTACATAACATCAACTCTTGCGACGCGGACGATACCTATCGTAAAGTGATGGTCGAAGAGTCCAAAAATGACGATCTATTTTCTTTAATGGAGAAAGAGCTTCTAAACCTGATCATCGACGCTAATGAACTTGCCGTCGAATATGTTAGAGTGTTAGGAACATTACGCAAATTAGAGCGTATCGGTGATCGTACGGTCAATATCGCTTCGTTGATGCTCTATGCGCAAAAGGGCGGCGAGTTAAACTTGCATAACTAATGCGCTCTGCATTCTTAGAACTACGAAAAAGGAATCAGCCGTGAATGCGTTGATACTGATTGTCGAAGACGAACAGGATATTTTGGAACTTATGGAATATCACCTCGCCAAAGAGGGGTTTGAAACCATAGGATTTCTCAATACCAAACACGTTATCAATGCCCTTGAAGAGGAAAATGTGGATTTAATCCTTATGGATCGGAATCTTCCCGGTGCAGAAGGAAGCGAGTTTGTCGAGTCATTGCGAAAACGGGGAATACAGACACCGGTTATTTTCGTGAGTGCCAAAAACAAAGACGAAGATGTTGAACAGGGATTTGAACGGGGAGGAGACGATTACATCGCCAAACCTTTCAGCATGAAAGAGCTAATCCTGCGGGTTAAAGCGGTATTGCGTCGTACTAAAAAGCTTTCGAATGAAGGGAATTTATCCTACCGCGACATCACCCTCAATCTCGCTGCTAGAACGGTATTCATCGAAAACAATCCGATAGAACTCACCAAACTCGAATTTGATCTCCTGCATGCTCTTATCGTGAATGAAAATGTCGTTCTCGAGCGTGATTATCTTCTTGAAAACGTATGGGGGGGTGACGAAGTGTATCAAGACCGCACCGTCAACGTCGCGATTAACCGCCTCAAAGAAAAAATCGATCCTGATAAGTCCAAAGAATATATCAAAACCGTACGGGGAGTCGGCTACACACTGTGCTAAGGATCCATCAGCTCTTCTTTCTTAATGTTTTAGGCCTTTTTGTCGCCGCATTGTTTGTTGCTTCGCTAATCAGCTATTTTACCCTTAAATCGATGATCATTCACGACAGTGAAGAACGGCTGATCGAAAATATCAATCTTTTAGAACCTCTGCTTATTTCAACCAGCGACTTTGACCGTTTTGTTGCCCAAGCTGCCGGAAAAACCTTTCTACGGGTCACCGTTATCGATGAAAACGGAAATGTCATGGCCGAAAGCGATGCCGATAAAACGACGATGGAAAACCATATCGGACGATTAGAAGTGATGCACGCCATGACGGAGCCTTACGGGACAGCTATCCGCTATTCAAAAACACTCAAAACCGATTTTATTTATGTCGCCCATAAAATAGTTACACCCGAAAAAACGTTTTACATCCGCCTTGCGATGAGTCTCGAGGGGGTGATGAAACACTTTTACGTTTTGTGGATTCAGCTTGTCGGAGGTTTCGGCGTACTGGTCGTTATTTCCCTGCTAATCGCTTACAATATCTCTAAAAAAGCACGTTACGATATCCTCCAAATTACCCGTTATTTGGATGAAATTTCCGCTAAAAACTACCGGGCGGTTCTCAAACCGGAATACTTTCGCGAGTTTTTGCAAATATCGATCCTTCTCAAAAATCTGGTTAAAAAACTTCATAACCGTGACAAACAAAAGCGTAAGCACACCGCCAAACTCCGCCTGATCAACAAACAGCAAAACGATATCCTCTCTGCCATCAGCCATGAGTTCAAAAACCCCATTGCCGCCATTATGGGATATGCCGAAACACTCCATGATGATTTGAATATCGATCCCAAAATTCGTGAAAAGTTTTTGGATAAAATCCTCTCCAATACCCAACGCGTTACTTTGATGTTAGACCGTCTGGCACTTTCGGTAAAGCTTGAAAATAACGACCTCTCCATAAAACCTTCATCATTCGATATCTCCGACATATGTCATGATTCGATCTCTATTTTGCAAGCCAAATATCCGGCGCGTTCCATTGCCTTCCACGGAACGGCAAAAACCGTTTTTGCCGATAAAACGATGATCGAACTGATCATTACCAATCTCATCGACAATGCACTCAAATATTCGGACGAAGAGGTAACGGTGACACTAACAGATAATACCCTGAGCGTTAGCGATAAAGGGATCGGAATCGCACCGAACGAACTTGATAAAATTACTTCTAAATTTTACCGCGTCCAAAAAAACCGCTGGGACAACTCAATGGGGCTTGGACTCTCCATCGTCAGCTATATTTTAAAACTGCATAATTCCGAACTTCGGATAGAGAGCATACTGGGAATCGGATCTACCTTTAGCTTTTCCCTTGCAAATCTCGTCGAAAAAAAGGGCCCTGCCAAAAAATGATCCCTTTACCCCCCCCTTTAGTACGGCTGGTTAAACATCTTTCACATCACGGAATCAAACCTATTTTTGTCGGAGGATTTGTCCGCGATTTCTTCACGAGACACACAACCTCCGATCTTGATATCGAACTTTACGGCGTAACGTCGCTCGAATCGCTCGAATCCCTCCTTTGCCCTTTCGGAAAATTGGGGCTATACGGTAAAAGCTTCGGCGTTCTCAAACTCAATTACGAAGGGTACTCCATCGACTTTTCCCCCCCGCGTACCGAATCCAAATCAGGATTCGGACACAAGGGATTCGAGCTGGAATGGTTTAGCGATCTCGATTTTTACGCAGCGGCACGCCGACGTGATTTTACGATAAACGCCATCGGTTACGACCCGCTTACTCAAACCCTGCTCGATCCGTTCGGAGGGGTTGAGGATTTAAAAACCAAACGGCTTAAATGCGTTGATCCCGAAACGTTTATCGACGACCCTTTGCGGGTACTTAGGGCCGTACAGTTTGCCGCCCGTTTTGAGCTAACGTGCGATGATGCTTTGTTAGCACTGTGCCGTGAAATGATTGCAAGCGGAGCGCTTAAAGAACTTCCGAAAGAGCGTATTTTTGAAGAGTTTAAAAAACTTCTCCTCCAGAGTAACCGCCCCTCTATCGGGATGGCATTATTACGCGATATGGGTGCACTCGGGTTTTTTACCCCTCTTGATAGGTTGGAAGAAACTCCCCAAGAAAAAGATTCCCATCCCGAAGGTTCCGTTTGGGTCCATACCCTGATGGCACTGGATTCCATGGCATCTCTGCGTTGCGGAGAGTGGAGAGAGGATATCGTACTGATGTTAGCTGTGTTATTGCACGATATCGGCAAGCCTAATACGACTATTAGCGCCGATGGTATTCTTAATGCCCCGAAACATGCCGAAATCGGGGCTGAAATTGCCCAAGGCTGGCTGGAGCGGATTACCGAAGACAAAACACTCATCAGCCGTATTTTGCCCCTTATCCGTTATCACGGATGGCCGCGAAAACTCTATCGCGCGCATGCCGATGAGAGTGCCATTCTCCGTCTAAGCACACATGTATGTATCCGTGATCTGATTCTGGTTGCCAAAGCCGATTTTTTCGGAAGAGCGTTTGTCGATGATATCCCTAATATTTTGAAGCGGGCGAGTGGCTCTATGAGAGAGCCTCGGCATTGGGTGTATTAGTTGAGCCGCCCGTTCCTCTGCTGATGGGGCGCGATTTGATCGCTTTTGGATTGGCACCTTCCGAAGTCTTTAAATCGATTCTGGAACGTGCCTATGACGCTCAACTGGATCAACTGTTTTGCACCCGGGATCAAGGACTGGAATGGCTAAAAAAATCTTTGGTAACAGTGTTGTAATGATCGTGTAATAAAATTGCCCAATTATTTTAAGGCAAGGCTTGGCATGATTGATAAAATCTTCTTAAATATGACCCGCACCAGCGCACTGCTGATTTTATTCATCGTCGCATGGATATTTGTGGTCCTCTTTAATCACTCCACCGAAGCGATGCAGACCTTCGGCTTTGATTTCATCACCAAAGACGAATGGGCTCCGAATCTCGATAAATTCGGTGCCTATGCGGCTATATTCGGCTCGGTCGCTTCCACTTTTTTGGCAATGCTTTTGGCTATCCCGGTTGCGATCGGCGTTGCTATTTTTCTAAGCGAAATTGCCCATGATAAAATCAAAGGGTTCTTCGGCGTGAGCGTGGAGCTCCTTGCCGCTATCCCCTCGGTCATCTACGGGATGTGGGGATTGTTTTTCTTCGTCCCTATCTTGCGCGATATTTTCGGCGGAATGGGGATCGGTCTCCTTGCGGCGGGAATTGTTTTGGCCATTATGATTCTCCCGTTTATGGCTGCCGTTACCCGCGATGCGATGAATACGACCCCCGATATTCTCAAAGAGTCGGCCTATGCGCTCGGCGGAACCCAATGGGATGTTATCAAAGACGTTATTATCCCTTACGCTAAAGCCGGTATCATCGGCTCGCTCATCCTCGCACTCGGCCGGGCGATCGGCGAGACGATGGCCGTTACGTTTGTGATGGGAAATGTCCACCACACCCCAAGCTCTATCATGGACCCGACGACCTCGATTCCGGTTACCCTTGCCAATGAGTTTACCGAAGCCGACAGCTCCCTTTATTTCTCCAGCCTGTTCGGATTGGCATTGACCTTGCTCATTATGAGCTTTGTCGTTATCGCCGTTGCAAAGTTTTACTTTTTACGTAAAGTGAGGAAAGGACAATGACCGCAGTTCAAAAACGGATCATCATTAACAAACTGGCACTCGCTTTTTCAACTCTGAGTGCCGTTATCGCCCTCGCCTTTTTGTTCTGGATTCTCGGTGTTTTGGTTATGAAAGGGGTTCATGCCCTAAACTGGAATATCTTTATTTACGAGGGTTCGCCTCCGGGATATGCTGAAAGCGGTCTCAGACACGCCCTGGTCGGACAGCTTATTCTCGTAGGATTGGCCACCCTTATCGGTGTTCCGCTCGGTATTATGGCGGGAACCTATCTGAGCGAATACGGGAAAAATTCAAAATTGGCCCATACGATCCGTGATATTTCCGATATTATGATGTCGGCCCCCTCAATCGTTATCGGGGCATTCGTCTATGCGGTTGTTGTTATGCCTATGGGGCATTTCAGCGCATGGGCCGGAGCTATCGCTCTTGCTATTATTATGATTCCGGTTATTTTGCGCACGACGGACGATATGCTTCAGCTCGTCCCCGGAACCCTTCGCGAAGCGGCATTTGCTCTGGGAGCACCAAAGTATAAGGTGATAATCGATGTCGTTTATCGCGGGGCAAAAGCAGGTATTTTGACCGGAGTATTGTTGGGTATCGCCCGTGTCGGCGGTGAAACTGCACCCCTGCTCTTTACGTCGTTTAACGACAACTTTTTTACAACCGATTTGAATGAAGCGATGCCTTCTCTGACGGTAACCATGTTTAACTATGCCATCAGTCCTTATGACGACTGGCAGCAACTCGGATGGGCGGCTGCCTTTATCCTCTCGATGTTTATATTAGGTCTCAATATTATGGGACGACTTATTTTATTAATGGGAAAAAGGAAATAATCCATGGCAAGCATTATCGATATCAAAGAAGAGTGCGCACTTCAGGTGCGTAATTTTGAATTTACCTATAAAGGTGCGCCATCACCGAGTCTGAAAAAAGTTTCGATGCCGATTGCCAAAAATGCCGTTACCGCACTGATCGGACCGTCCGGCTGCGGTAAAACGACTCTTTTACGCGCTTTCAACCGAATGCATGATCTTTATCCCGGCAATACCTACAACGGAGAAATCGAATTTGAAGGGCGCAATATTTTAAATCCGAAAGAAGATCTCATCTTTTTGCGGACTAAAATCGGGATGATTTTCCAAAAACCGACCGCGTTTCCGATGTCTATTTTCGATAACGTAGCTTACGGTATGCGTCTGCAGGGGATTAAAAACAAAACGGAGCTTGAAGGACGTGTCGAAAAAGCGCTTCAGGACGCCGCATTATGGAAAGAGGTCAGCGACCGTCTAAAAAATGATGCGAACGGTCTCTCAGGGGGGCAGCAGCAGCGTTTATGTATCGCCCGCGCCATCGCGGTTGAGCCGGAAGTTTTGTTATTCGACGAACCGACCTCGGCACTTGACCCTATTTCGACGCAGGGGATCGAAAAGCTGGTTATTGAGTTGAAAGAACGCGTTTCGATCATCATCGTTACCCATAATATGCAGCAGGCGGCACGTGTCAGCGACTATACAGGATTTATGTATCTGGGAGAATTGATTGAATTAGGGCATACCGAAGAACTCTTCGTTACTCCGAAAGAAAAACTTACCCAAGAATATATTACCGGTAAATTCGGGTGATTTACCCTTAAGTTTGTCTCTACTGTTTTATGCTATTATTGAAGCAGAACTACAATAAATCCGCATAAAAGAAGGTAAAAATGGCAGAGGATGAACTTTTATTCGCTCCCGAAGAAGAGAGTAGCGTCTCTGAAACCCCATGGACGATACTGATCGTCGATGATGACAGGGAAGTTCACTCCTTTACCAAACTCGCCCTTCATGACTTTACATACGAACGTAAGCCTCTTCGCTTTCTCTCTGCCTACAGTGCGAAAGAGGCAGCCGATATTTTAAAAGAGCACAATGACGTTGCCGTCATTTTACTCGACGTCGTTATGGAGAGCGAAACGGCAGGGCTCGATCTAGTCGAAACCATCCGCTATCATTTCAACAATACGACGGTGCGCCTTATCATCCGAACCGGTCAACCCGGCGTTGCTCCGGAGCGGTACGTCATCGATCATTACGACATCAACGACTACAAAGAAAAAACGGAACTGACCACGGATCGACTCTATACGACTATCCGAAGCGCCCTCTCGCAATACAAACAGATTATCGAACTTCTCAATAAAAAGAATGAAATATACCATACTCTTATCACCGACAGTCTGACCGGTCTTGGCAATCGGGTCAAACTCAATTACGATCTCGACACCGAGGATCCGATGTCGCTGATTTTACTGAACATTGACGCCTTTAGCATGATTAACGACGTATACGGGTTTGAAGTGGGAGATCAGATGCTGCTGCAGTTCAGCCAGATATTACGTGATGCCTCGTGCCCCGAATGCAAGATTTACCGCCTCGAAGCCGATATCTTTGCCGCTTTAACCTCCCATAAAGAGATTCAGGATGTCCAAAAAGAGGTTCTTAGAATCCAAAATACCATTATCAAACACTCTTTTCTCATCAACGGTATCGAGCACCGTATCAACGTCACCATGGGCGTGGTCGAGCAAGATATCGGAAATATGATCCAAAAAGCCGAAATCGCACTGCGCGAAGCGCGAAAAATGAGCCGAAACAGGGTTCAGGTCTACTCCGACAATCTGACCGTTATCAAACAGATCAAAGAAAATACCAAATGGACCAAATGGCTCAAAGATGCCCTAGACAATGACAAAATAATCCCCTATTATCAACCCATCGTCGATTGCAAAAGCGGTGAAATTTTTAAATACGAAGCGCTTGTCCGGCTTGAACGCGAAGGGGTCGTCCATACCCCCTATAATTTCCTCTCCACGGCTCGATATGCCGGACTTCTCTACCAAATCACCCAACGGGTATTTGAACAAACCTGCAAACGTTTTAGCAGCAATTCTTTCCATTTTTCAGTTAATATCACCGATCAGGATCTCGTGGAACCCGATTTCATCGGATTTATCGAACGGACACGTGAACGATACGGGATTGAAAAGGATCGGATCTATTTCGAAATTCTCGAAGACAGCAGTATTTTAGCCAATCCTATCGCCGAAAAGCATCTAAACGAACTCACCGAGATGGGATACCATCTGTGTCTGGACGATTTCGGTGTTCAGTGTTCCAATTTTGCCCAACTCGGTAATTTGGACCTCGATATTGTCAAAATCGACGGTACCTACATCAAAGACATCGACGTCAATACAAAGTCCCAGACCGTGACCGAATCCATCCTCTTTTTCACCCATAAAATCGGAGTGAAAACCGTTGCCGAATTCGTTCATAGCCCGCAGGTGTACGAAATTGTCAAAGCCATGGGGGTCGATTATGCGCAAGGGTACTTTATAGGTGAACCCAAGCCCGATCTAATTCAATGAAAACCGCAAAAAAGTTTGTTGTTCTCCTAAGCCTCTTCCTCTATTGCGATGTGGCGCTGTTCGCTGTTTCCGAAGAGAGCATCAAACTGGCATATTTGGAACGTTTCACCATGTTCATACAATGGCCGAAACCGATCGATACCTACAATGTTTGTATCTATAACGATGACGATTTTGCCAAGACCCTTCAGAAAACCTACTCCTCCCGCCTCTTCAATAATCGTCCCGTCAAAGTAACTTCGCTCCATTACGGAGACTCTCCCCATGAGATGCTTAAATGCCATATCCTTTACTTTCGAGGATCCAAACCTCCCCAAAACGAAACTCTCCTAAGCGCATTACGGAAAAACAGTGTTTTAATCATCAGCGACGACGGCGACGATACAAGGCAAGGGGCGATGATCGGATTTTATTTGGAAAATAATATGTTTCGATTTGTGATTAATCAGCGTAATCTTGAAAATGCAAATCTCAACGCTAGCTACAAGCTTCTCAACTTTGCTACCGTTATCGATCCTACGGGGGGGACAAAATGAGATTTAATACCCACTCTATCACCTTCAAAATGGTTCTCTCGCTGATCACGACGACCCTTTTTGTCGTGCTAACCGGAACACTCTTTCTGTCGTGGTACAGCATTAACCATGAAAAGCAGGCTTATCTTCATGAAAGTGATCTACAGGCTAAATTAGTAGTCGATTTGGTTACAGCCCCTTTAGCCTTTTTTGATGTCCAGGAGATCAACACCAACCTGCGTCGGCTGCATGAAAATACAAATGTCCTCTTTGCCGTTGTTTACGGTCCGGACAAAAAACCCGTTAGTTTTTTCAATTCCGATCATCAGCCTCTGCCGAGTAACATCTTCCCTTTGGGAATACGGTACGAGCACCCCAGTTGGAATCCGTGGAAACTGGGGAAATTAAAAAATACCCTCGAAATCAGACAAAACGGTCAATTGCTCGGCTACCTCTACATCGAGAAAAAAACGGAACGAATTACCTCTTTCGTCGTCGATTTGCTCAAATCGGTCACACTTTTTTCATTCATTTTAGTCTTTATCATCTTCTTTATTTCACGCGTACTGAGTAGAAATATCCTTCTGCCTGTCCTCACGTTGACCAAAGCCGCCAAAGAGGTCTCGGAAAAAAGCAACTATTCGCTTCGTGTTACCCACACCAAAGACGATGAAATCGCTTATCTGTATAATGCCTTTAACCATCTCCTGAGCGATACCGAATCGTTGACGACCCATTTGGAAGCACGGGTGGCATCACGAACCCATGAACTTCAAGAATCCCTTGAAACGTTGAAAAAGGCTCAAGCGCAGCTGGTACAATCTGAAAAAATGGCCGCGCTTGGAAATCTTGTCAGCGGCGTTGCCCATGAAGCCAATACCCCTTTAGGAAATGCTATCACCGGCGGCTCAATCATTGTTAAAGAGACCAAAGAACTCCTCCTGCAGATGAATGAAGGTAGTCTCAAAAAATCCTCCCTGGAGGAGAAACTCCATATATTAAACGAAACGGCTCAGCTGCTTCTAAAAAGTATCAATCAGGCCGCCAATCTGATTCGCAGTTTTAAACGCATTTCAGTCGATCAAACCGTAGAAGACAAACAAGAGTTCAACTTCTATGAATACCTTGAAGAGATCCTCCTGACTTTTCATAACAAGCTCAAGAAAATACCGGTACATATTGTCCTAGAGGGGGATCGTGATCTTATCATCAAATCCTATCCGGGTGCATTTGCACAAATCATCAGTAACTTTATCCAAAACTCGTTGTTACACGGATTTAGCGCCAACACCCCGGATGCAACTATAACCATCCGTTTTACCGTAGATCATCAACACCTCGTTTTAACGTATGCCGACAACGGAGAGGGGATGGACGAACATATGCAAAAAATCGCTTTTGAGCCGTTTACGACAACCAAACGTAATGCCGGCGGGACAGGACTGGGACTCAATATCGTCTACAACCTTATCACCCAAAAGCTTGAGGGGGAAATTGCACTTAGCTCCGCACCAAAAGCGGGGGTTTTATTTACCATTACGCTCCCCCTTGAACCGTCCGTTTCAAACTCGAAATAATTTCTTAATACATTTTAAGAAAAGAGTGTTACCATTGTTATAGCAAAAAGGGGGAGGATTGATGATGAAAAGTATTTTTTTGACGACAGCTATTGCCTGTTCCTTGCTACAAGCGGAGGATCAATTCGATCTATCCCCTCTATCACTCAAAGATCTCCTCAACATTCAAGTCACCAGCACCTCCAAACGTAACGAGAGTCAACAATTGGCTCCCGGAGTGGTCACCATAGTCACGGCGCAGGACATCCAACAATACGGTGCACGGGATCTGCGCGATGTCATTGACCGCCTTGTCGGGATGCAGGTACTGAGTTCGCATCAACGCCCTCATAATAAAACCTCGATACGTGCTATGAACGGTGCCCACCAGGAAGGGTGGGAGTTAGTTTTGCTCAACGGCCGTCCGATACATGACGGAACGGATGGAGGATTTAATTTTGACATCTATCTCGGTTTCCCGCTCAACATGATCGATCATATTGAAATTATACGGGGACCGGGATCGGTTATTTACGGTTCCAATGCCATGTCCGGTGTTATTAATATTGTTACGAAAGATGGACAAAAATCGATCAATGAAACCCGCGTCGATATAAGTGCGGGAAGTTTCAGCCGACGCCAAACCCAACTCTCTACGTTATTGGGGGGGACCGATTACAGCCTAAACATCGGCATCAATTCTATCCGCTCCAACGGTGAGCGCGTAAACGGTGTCGTCGATAAAGACAACATCGCAGGTGCCTATGATAGCGGTGAAAACAGCGACAATCTCGTTATAAACGGTACCTACAAAGGGTTTACCCTCAATGCGATGGTGATGAATAACAATGAAGACAGCGGCGGTTCTTCCTTCCAACTCCCCTCCACACCCATGAAAAAGAAAAGAGAATACCTCGATATCGGATACCGATACGATATCACAAGCGGATGGGACGTCACATTTAACTATACGGTTAATGTTGCTCATTTCGATTGGCAAATCAGCGAAGCGAACGGGCGTAACTACTATGACGACCGTTATGACATGGAGGAGATAGTCGTCCGCGGTAATCTTCTCAGTGACCTCAATCTTTTGTTGGGTGCCAATACATCAACGTACGAAACAGAATTCAAAACAGGATTCCCCTCTTCAAGCTTGAGCAGCAAAAGTGCTTATACCCAGCTCGATTATATGCTCTCTCCGAAACAAAAAATTATCGGCGGAATTCAGTTGAACAAACCCGAAGATACCAAAACCGACCTCTCATCCCGTCTCGGTTTTATCCAGGGATTCGGAGATAACTGGTGGATTAAACTCCTCTACAGCGAAGCCTATCGCTCACCCAACCTCCAAGAAGCGAAAATCAATGCGCCGACACTGTTAGGAAACGCTTCTCTTGATCCGGAAAAAGTGGCGACGTACGATGCCCAGCTCATCTATCAAACTCCGAATTATTATTTTTCACTCGCTTTATACGATTCGATGATGGAAAATCTGATCGTTAGAAAATCTATTCCCCTCTCTATTCCCGCACGATCGACGTTTGAGAATGAAGGAACTGTCCATTTTCAGGGCTTAGAGATCGAAGGGCGTATGCAAGTCAATGACGATTTCAGTATGCTCGGAAATTTCAGCTATCAGGTCAATAAGACGAACAGCGGTGTAGAAGACAGTACGTTTGCCCCCAACATGATGGTCAAACTGGGCGGTTCCTACAGCGGAATATACGGAACGAATATCGCCATCTTTAACAGCTATATCGGTACATCAACCGATTTAACTGAGACCAACGGCGCACTTTTACGAAATCCGAAACCCGAAGCGTATAATATTTTAACCGCCAATATCTCTGTGGATACGGCAAAAATGTGGGGAATCGGCAAGGCAGGGCACTCTTTGGTTTCCCTCTATTTGGACAACCTTTTCAATGAAGAGGTTTACACCCCAAATCTCAATTACACCAACGGATCCAATACGATCCCCGATCACTGGGGACGTAGCGCGAACCTCACCTACACTTATAAATTTTGATTTTTTTAGAGCGGGAAGTTTCCCTCTACTAACTTATCGGTGAAGAATATTCGAACCGTTTAAAAACTCTATGTTCTTTACAAATTTTTTATCTTCCGGAAGTGCGACCAAAACATATCCGTTATCTTCGTGATTCCAAACCGAGTAAAATTCATGTTTGGTGATGATACTTTTTCCGTTGCTCGGGTCCAAAGACAATACGAAATCCCCTTTTAAATTTTGTACGACGATGAAATGGGGATACTCTTTATGTCGTAAAACTCTAGCGATAACGGGGATACTCAGTTGTTCAAAAACCTCTTTGGTAATCTTATACCCCTTAGCCCTGAACCCTTTTTTCACGGCTACCCTTTGTAGGTTCAAAAAATTAACCATATCGGTCGTATTGAAATCGTTGAGCAAATCTTTTTCGCCAACGTTTTCACCGTACCTATTCAATAACGTCGCTAACGACGACGCGCCGCACGATTCTTCATATGTTTGGACTACGACATCGTTATATTTAAGCTCTCTCAACGATTTCACCTTAAAGGCACTGTCAGCTTCCAAATAAAACGCGGTTAGTAAAAGCGTTATTAAAATTTGTGCCATAGAGATAAAGAGACGACGCTATCGGGTGAGCTTGAACTGTTTCCGACGCTTGAGCTGATAGTAACCGAATTCGTCGGATTGATGCTGTACGTCGCGCCGATCCCCATCGTCGGAAGCGTTGTCGAAGGGTTGACTTCTCTTCCGTTCTCTTTTAAAACGCTTTGATACCGTTGTTCGAAATTAAAGTTGATGGAAGCTTTAGGATTCAATATCAAAGATAAATCCAGCCCCAAACTATAGCTGTCCGGATATTCCACCTCTTTGGCACCGATTTTTCTCTCAAAATTTTGTATCGTAGAGAGGTAAAACGTCGATACCAACGGATCGGAATAGTTTTTTAATGCCAATCGCGTGCTAAATGCTTTTAATGAATTATCGTTATTGGAGTTTTGATAAAAAGATTTCTCATAAAGGGGAATTTGAAACGTGATTGAGGGTTTGAATTCGGCATAGAGGGTATCGAATTGATAATTCACCCCTACCCATAATGCGTCGAAATTGGTATCGGTTTTATTGGAAAAGCCGTTTGTCTCGGCATACTGCAAATCTTGGTAAGAGCCGTTCGCACTGACGATAAGATCCGTTTTTTCATTAAGTGCATACAGAAAAGTCTGATTGAGAGCAGCTTTTTTGCTATCGACCAAAACGTCCCCGTCATCGATACCGATCAGTGTCGGATAGGTGCTGAATTTTCTGCCGCTCCCCGATGTTATAAAATCTACTGTCGTCATACTTCGAAGACCGTCGTTATGTTTGAATATCGAGTCGATTGTAATCGCATCGGACGCCATAAGATGTTGAGACAACACTATCCCCACCAACCATACTGTTTTTTTCAAATTGATCCTTTCTAGTTTTAAATTCGATAGCTACACACTCTCTATCAAATCTTTATTATCCCTTTTGCACATAGAAATTAGAGGTTGGAATATCTTCCTTCGTATAATTCTCTGCGGCTTTTTGATACTCTTGCATCTGTTTGAGTTTATCGATATCAATATTCCCCTCTGTGTCTTTTGAGTGTTCGATCTCCTCTTGGATCACCGCCTGATCTTCTTTTGAAAGCTTTTCGACATCTCCGCCGTTTTGTATCAGCATCCCTATCGTCGCTGTTTTTTGACTCTGTTCGTCTTTCATATTTGCGTTTGTCTCAACTTTTTGGGTTATATTCTCGTCCAGTGCTTTAGAAAGCGCTTTATCCAGTTTTACGTTTATATCGCTCTCGTCTTTTAATTGTTTGTCCAACTTTTTCAGCACATCCATATTGATCGTATGCGTCCCGTCTTCTTTTTTGTATTGTGATAGCTCTCCCGCTAAGAGACTTCGCTCTTCTGCTGAGAGTTTCGTCGCGTCTCCGCCGTTTTGCATTAATTTTGCTAGGGCTTCTCGTCGTTTTTTCTCCTCGCTTTCTGCTTCTTGCTGTCTTATTTCTGATCCCTCTTCGTATCCGTAATCCTTATGAGTTTTTCTATAGTCTTCGATATGCTTTTTAATCATTTTTTCATCTGTCATCGAAGATGATTTACCATAGGATTCACGAAGACTTATTAAACTATCAAAGTTTTTATCATTCGTTAATGTATCGTTTAATTCATCATCCAAAGAGCTTGGAGTATTGTCTTTATTGGCTATATAGCTAACACTACCTTTTACTTTCAAACCTGAGGAAGAAACTTTTTGATAATTTTCATCAACCGTTTCATGAGACTGAATCACTGTACCGTTTGAAAAACTTTCTTCGGCATGCCCTTTAAACTCATTTCTCGTATTCAAATACTCATCACTGTCAAGCTTGCCGTCTTGATTTTGGTCAGCACTTAAAAATTCCCTCTTATAGGCGATATCTCCGAACCATCCGCCGACAAATGATTCCGCTTTATTATCCAGTCGTGTTATACCGTCTTCTCGCTCATAAAAATCGTTTGTTCCGAAGTGCGCTTTTAATTTATCCATCGTACTGCTGTTGAGAGAAACGACCGCTAACTCTCCGCTCACCGGATCGTTAAATGCTACAAGATTACTTTTTTCTGTCGTCATATACCCGACATTTGATGCTGTCTCTTTTGTAGCTTTTACAATAATCTGCTCATTTTTAAGCTCATTATAACTTCTATCTAAAGTGTCTGTTGAGATAGCCTGAAAGGCTATCCCTGTGATTGAAAAGTTACCCACTTATCGTCCCAAAAATGCTCTAGCATAAATATAGCTTCTGGAAGTACCTGCGTAGTAGCGACTATTTGGATTTGTATACGTTATATAACTATACCCGCCATCAGCCTTTTGCATCTCCTCTTTATTCATTTCATAAGAAGCACCTGTTGCTTTTCCCGCTGTTGCGATATTAAGCAAATCATCCTTGCTACCCACATCCGCCATTACTACACTCGCACCGATTGCCAATACTAAAAGCAATTTTTTCATTGTGTAACTCCTGTTTAAATATGTGTATTGCAAACCATTTGTATCTTTAAGATGTTTTAAGATGTTTTAAGACTTACAATGACCAATCCTAACTTTTTAGTGTCGCAAGTTTGTCGCATTTTTAAAATATCCCGAATTAATACAAAAAAATATCTTTGCACTATTTCAGAGTGTTACTTTTGGGATTTTCTATGAATCGCTAAGATCCTATTTTGGTAAATATTGAAAAAGTTAATTGCACTTCAAGAGGATAAGAAGAATGGATAAAACGAGGAGACAGAACACTTAATAGACTTTTTACATAACCTGAATTAGGATATAAGATTTCGTTCGCCCTGAGCCTGTCGAAGGGTATTCCATTCATGGTTCGACAAGCTCACCACGAACGAAAAAGGATGCTATGCAAGAAGTCTAAGTGTTCTGATAGAAAGTTTATTTCTCTTTCACCATTTTTTCGCTGTCAATCTCAACAACGGTATGGACGTTTCCGCGCGGATAATAGTCTGCAACGACTTTTAAGCGCTTAGGAGCGATTTTTTGTTCAAATACCGAGTAAATCTCGTTTGCACTGTTTTCGTGCGAAATATGGCGGTTTCTGAACGAATTAATGTACAGTTTGATGGCTTTGAGTTCAGCGACCCATTTATCGGGGGTGTATTCGACGTAAATAGTGGCAAAATCGGGATATCCGCTGCGCGGACAAAGACAGGTAAATTCTGGTAACGTCACTTTTATGACATAATCGCGCTGATGCTGGTTAGGCCAAATCTCAAAATCTTTTTCTACGTCGAAATTTTCGACTATCTGCTCGCCGTATTTCATATATTTGTTTCCTTTTTAGTAATGTCGTCCAATGTTAAAATTTTACCCAGATAATTTCCCTGCCGATAATTAATTTTAAGCGATTGGCAAAGCTGATCGGTATTTGAGTCTTCAATCATGGACATCCATGTTTTCGCACCGCACAGGTGGGCGCTGAGATTCAGCCCCTGAATGATATTCTGATACCCCGCTTTTTTTATGTTTCGGCTGTAAAGAGAATCGAATCGGACGATATCTATCTCCAGCTCTTTAAGATACAAAAGGGTTGTCTGATAGCCGCCCAAACGATCCAGAGCGATTTTGTATCCGGCTTTTCGATAATGGGCTATTTGCTGTGCAAAACGTTCTAGCTGATGACAATACTCTCTCTCTTCAAACAACAATGTTATTTTATGCCGCGCTTTCGGATAACGTTCGAATAATGTTAGGGCATGCTCAAAAAAATGGGGATTCCGCAAGGTAACGGAAGAGATAGTTAACACTATATTTTGATTTAGCTCATTGCATAATGCCCCTATTTTCTCAAGTACGTCACTCTCCAGAAAACGCATTTTATTGAGTCGGTTTAGGACGGGAATATAGCGGCTTTGATGAATCAGTCTCCCCTCGGAATCAATTAATTTCACCGACGTATCAAACATATCATCATCGCAGCATATCGGCCAAAATCCGATTGAAATGCGTTTATGTTCCAGTGCCTCGAGTATTTCATGTTCTAGTTCGTTGATCGAATAAAATTCCTCTTTTTCTGCCGTTATGCGATCATTATGTAGCTCATACAAACGGCTTGTCAAAAGTTCAATATTATTTGAGAGGCGCGAATCAACCATTACGATCCCGACTCTTATTTCAATCTCATTATCGATGTGATTTTCGTATTTAGACAAAAACAGCTCGATCAATGCTCTATACTGCTCTTTTTCTCCCGGTAAAAAGACTAAAAAGTCGCCCCCTTTATATCGCCCTATCGGAAGTTTGTCATACCCTTTGTCACGGAAAAACCGATCCAGCTTTTTTACGGTGTTTTGGAGCGCTTTGTCTCCGTTTTTGATTCCGTATCGCTCATTAATGGACCATAAATTCTCAACGCTGACCATCATAACGGTTTGTGTATTTTTGAGGAGTGCTTTTGCCCCTAATTGAAAAAAATATTCTGAGGTAAATGCATAAGTCGTCGGATCGGTAATCGTCTCATGGGCACTTTGATAAATAAGGTAAAAAATAAAATAGATCATTATCCCGAGCAGCGATATAGACAACACAATTAAAGAGGTGAGAGAAGTATAGGTTTGGGAAAAAAGGGCAAAAAGGGTAACCGAACTCAAAAAAAAGATAGGCAAGCCCATCCGCAATGCTAATGCAAAGCGGTGTTCTCTCTCTTTTTGTTCGGTGTAGGTCATTAAAAACTAAATGTCCAAATGTTTAACGTCTTTAGCGTGTGTTTCGATGTAATTACGTCTCGGTTCGACATCATCACCCATAAACAGATTAAACGATTCGCCTGCAGTTTCTGCATCTTCGATTGTGATACGGAGCAATACACGGTTCTCCGGTGTCATCGTCGTTTCCCAAAGCTGCTCAGGATTCATCTCCCCGAGACCTTTATAACGCTGGATGTAAGAACCTTTTTTCGCATAATCGGTAATTTGGGTGAGTAATTCGAGCAAATCACCTTCCAACGGGAGATTCCAATCCTGAATTTTTTGGAAAATATAGTTTGCTTCGGCAAAATGCGGGGAAGCAAAAAGCTCGTCATTGATATGAAGCTCTTCCAATCCCTCTTTCGTTTGTACAAACAGATGCATATCTTCATCACTGACGCTTTTGCTAAGGATATTATTTCCCTGAGCGGTTAGGAAAGCTTCAACCTTAGTATACATCTCTGTAAGCGGCAATGCGATCAAATCCGGATTTTCAATGAAATAACGGATAAGTTCCACGAGAGCATAACGGCGTTCCAATGCATCAAGCGTACTGCGATAGTGATCGACCATTTTGAAAAATGAGACGAGATCATTCACACCGACATTCAGATTTTCCGCTTCCAACGCTTCGATGCCGTTCTCGATCAAGAAAGCGTTCATAACGCGATCGTCTTTAAAATAGATCTCTTTTTTCCCTTTTTTGTATCGATACAACGGCGGTTGTGCCAAATAGAGATATCCGTTTTCGACAATTTTCGGAAGATATCGGAAAAAGAAGGTTAATAACAACGTTTGGATATGGCTTCCGTCGACGTCGGCATCGGTCATGATGATGATTTTGTGGTAACGGAGTTTCTCTTCGTTAAACTCTTCACCGATTCCGCATCCGAGCGCCGTAATCATGTTGGTGATCTCTTCGGATTTTAAGATTTTGTCCAAACGGGCTTTTTCAACGTTGAGGATTTTACCTTTGAGCGGCAAAATCGCTTGGAAAACACGGTCACGCCCTTGTTTCGCCGAACCGCCCGCAGAGTCCCCTTCCACCAGATAGAGTTCGCTGATCGACGGATCTTTGCTTTGGCAGTCGGCGAGTTTACCCGGTAAGGTTCCTACCGTCATCGCATCTTTGCGACGGGTAAGTTCACGCGCTTTTTTCGCCGCTTCGCGTCCGCGTGCCGCCATAAGAGCTTTTTGGATGATGGCTTTCGCTTGGATCGGATTCTCTTCGAAATACTTGGTCAGTTTTTCATACGTGACTTTTTGAACCAGCGGTCGAACGTAAGTGTTCCCGAGTTTCCCTTTGGTTTGACCCTCAAACTGCGGCTCCGGGACACGTACCGATACGACACAAATGAGCCCTTCGGAGACGTCTTCTCCCGTTAGAGGTACATCTTTCTCTTTCGCGTTACCGTTTTGTTTGTTGTAGTTGGAGATAACACGGGTTAATCCCGCACGGAAACCCGCTTCATGGGTACCGCCGTTAGGGGTATTGATGTTATTGACAAACGTAAACGTTTTATCGTCATAACTGTCGTTATACATGATGGCGATATCCATTTCGATATCTTCGATTTTTTCGCTGAAGGCAAACGGTGAAGCTACTACCGTTTTTTTGTTCACATCGGTTACAAACTGGCTGATACCCCCCTCGAAGTGGTAGGTATTGTTCGCGCCGTTACGTTCGTCTTTAAAAATGATCGTGATGCGGGGATTGAGGTAAGCAAGTTCACGGAACCGTTTTGCCAAATAGTCGTAATCGAAAATAATCGTTTCGGTAAAGATCGAAGGATCCGGGAAAAACTCAATGGTTGTTCCACGTTTACGTGTTGTACCTGTTACGGCCAACGGCTCTTGCGGAATACCGCATTTAAAATTTTGTTCAAAAGATTGACCTTCACGGAAAATCGTCATTTTCAAATCTGAACTGAGGGCATTAACAACCGATACCCCCACCCCGTGCAAACCGCCCGAAACCTTATAGGTATCTTTATCGAATTTTCCCCCTGCATGCAATACAGTCAAAACGACCGTTGCCGCAGAAATTCCTTCCGTCGGATGCATATCGGTCGGAATACCGCGACCGTTATCGCTAACCATTGCCGTGCCGTTTTTAGTCAAGGTTACGGTGATCGTGTCACAATGTCCCGCCATCGCTTCATCGATCGAGTTGTCAACGACTTCGTAGATTAAGTGATGAAGTCCGCGATGACCGGTATCACCGATATACATACCCGGTCGTTTTCGAACGGCTTCAAGACCTTTTAGGACTTTAATGTTACTAGCACCGTAATTTTCCATAGTTTCTCCAGCTTTTAAGCGTGTTAAATGGCTTTATTTTACCGTAGTTAAACTAAAAAATAGGTTTTATAGAAAGTTTGTGAAAATAGAAGCGAGTGCGGTTTACTGCACGCGAGCTCTCTGCTGAAGACGAAGTGCCCTCTGGGTGGAACTCAGCGTTAGCATAGTCAAAGGGATGAATTCCTTTGCGTTAAATTTAGATAACGATCGGCATAACGATGGTTTTAAAATTTTGATCTTTTAAAACAAACGGTTGATTTGATTCATTGGCCTCGAGAGTGAATTCCGTAGCATTGACTTGGGACAAAAAATCCAAAATATAGCGGCTGTTGATAGCCAAAATAAACGGAGATTCAAATCCGTTTTCTATTTCAACGGTCGTTTTTGCTTCGATGTTATCATCGCTCAAACTTTCAAACAGTATTGAATCGCTTTGGAATGTTAATTTCAAATCATTGGAAATAGTCGTAATCTGTTTGATAGCGGTGACAATAACGCTTTTCGGCAAAAGAATAGAGCGTTGAGCCTCTTTAGGGATAATTCGGCTGTAATCGGGAAATTTACCGTTAATCAGTTTGGTATAAAAAAGAGAATCTTCCGATTTGATAACGAGATGGGTATTGTCGTAATAGATTTCAATGTTATCGGTAAAGAGTTTTTGAATTTCGATAATCGCTTTTTTTGGGACAATAATCGAAAGTTCATGATCATTTTGACTGTCGATGTGAACCAAAGCAAGACGGCGCGTATCGGTAGAGACAAAATTGATTTGGTTGTTTTTAATATCGATCAATGCACCGTTAAGTTCGAATTTCGGGTTATTGGTATCGGCAGCAGGGGTAATTTTTTTCAATGATTCAATTAAGAGATGTGAATTTATTGCAATGTTCGGTTTTCCGTCTGTGGTCGGGAAAGTAGGAAATTCTGAGCTTTTATAGGTAGGGAGTTTGAAATTTGAGCGTTTTTGTCGAATATGAAGGGTATCTTTATCCAGAGTCAGTTCAATTTCTTCATCTTTTAAGATACGGATAATATCAAGAAGCTTTTTTCCGTTTGCTGTCAATGAGCCGGGTTCTTCAACATTAACGGAATTTGTCTGAATGACCAGTCCGATTTCATAATCGGTTGCTTTGGCATAGAGAGTTCTTCCGTCTGTCGAAAGGAGAATATGGGATGTGATTTGCGACGTATCTTTTTTTTCTAAAAAAGGCTGAAGATGCAGAAGGATATTTTCCAAAACCGACTTGTCAACGGTAATTTTCATAAAAGACTCCTTTTATTATATATAAGCATTAATTGTAGTAGTTAGTAATAAGGGGGTGTGAATGGGTGAAAACACCCTCAAAACACCCATCTCTCCTGCTTTTGCGATGTGATGAATCTCTTTTCTTTCATTCACATCTATTCACTTGTGTACGAATTATATCTTTTTTAAATAGCCTTTACAAACACAAAACGTTATTCCGGAGTAGCAACCGAAACTTTATTCGAGAGTTCTTCTATTTTAACGCGGAAATCTTCGTCGTTTTTCATCAGTTCTTGAATTTTTTTCATAGTATGACTGACGGCCGTATGATCTTTCATTCCGAAATACTGAGCCAATTGTGGCATTGAATTCGGAGTAAGTGTACGGGAGAGATAAATTGCGATACGGCGGGCATAGACGATATTACTGTTGCGGCTTTTGGAACGTATTTCACTCGGTTTGATATTGAGCTCTTTTGCAACGGTATCCATAATAAGATCGGTGGTGATATTGCTCCGTTTTTCAGCCATTTGCTCTTTGAGAACATTGCGTGCAAATTCGATGGTGATATCGACTCCCATGAGTTGTGAATAGGCATTGAGTTTGGAGAGGATCCCTTCGATCTCACGGGTATTGTTTTCGATAATCGTTGCGACGTAGTTGATCACTTCACGGTCGAGTTTAACACGGTTAATTTCACATTTTTTCTTGATGATCTCGATTTTAGTTTCGAGTTCGGGGGGCTGAATATCGGCTACAAGACCCGATTCAAAACGGCTTTTGAGTCGTTCTTCCAGACCGCCGATTTTTTTAGGAGGTTTATCGGATGTGATAATAATCTGCTTGTTTTCATTTCGCAGGGCATCAAACGTATGAAAAAATTCTTCTTGAATTTGATTTTTATTGCTCAAAAACTGGATATCGTCGATAAGGAGCAAATCACATTTACGGTATTTATCTTTGAACCGATCCATAGTCCGGTTGCTAAGGTGGCGGGTAAAGTCATTCAGAAACTGTTCTACTGAGGTATAGATAACCGTTTTACCCTGAGAGAGCATTACATTTCCGACCGATTGCATCAAGTGAGTTTTTCCTAAACCGACACCGCCGTAGATAAAGAGAGGGTTGTAAACGACCCCCGGTTTTTCACTCACGTTTTTGGCGGCGATAAACGCAAAATTATTGGAATCACCTACGACAAAGTTTTGAAAAGTAAACGATGGATTAAGCAGTGATCCACCCGGGCGCTCTACATTTGAGACGACCACTGTACTTTGTGTTGACGAGGGGACGGATGAAGATTGGATTAAAATCGATACGGTAGGTTTTACATTGGTTTTAATCTCAAAAAGATGAGCGATTTTATCGGCAAATTTTGTCCGAACCCAGTTGGCAATAAGGGTATTAGGAGCACGAAAAACGGCTATGTTGCTTTTGGATTCGGCTTCGTCATAGGTAAGCTGTTTGATATAGCGTTGGTAATCGATTTCATTGATCTCCCCTTTGAGAGCATTTAAAACCTGTTTACCGATTGAATTCATCATTAACCTTACCCTGTGAATAGTATTTGTGAATAATACCGATTTTTCCCTATAATTAGGATCAAATTAAAGGTGAATAGCAGATATTCACCTATGTGAATAGGAAAAAAATGAATATTTTAGGGATCGATCCGGGAACACGAAACTGTGGGTACGCGATCGTAGCGATCGACGGTCAAAAAATACGTCTTGTAGAGGCCGGACTAATAAAAATAAAAGCAGAATCTCTTCAATATCAAATTCCCCAAGTTGCAGAGGCAATCGAACAGTTGTTTCGTATTCACACAATCGACGAAGTGGCTATGGAAGATATCTTTTATGCCCATAACCCTAAAACGGTTTTAAAACTGGCACAATTTCGCGGAGCGATCACCTTAAAGCTTTTACAAGAATACGGTATGTTTGCCGAATATACGCCGTTGCAGGTCAAAAAAGCGTTGACCGGAAAAGCGAAAGCGGCAAAAGAACAGGTAGCTTTTATGGTAAAACAGATATTAGGGATAACAAAAGAGATAAAACCGCTCGATATTACCGATGCGATGGCAGTAGCAATTACGCATGCTCAAAGGGTAAAGCTAGAAAAAAATCAAAAAAGTAGAGAAAAGTAGAGAAAAGCATAAGATTCGAATTTTAAAAGCGACCGACACACCAGGAAGGTCGCTAAGCCAGAAGTGTATCAAAAGAGTCTTAGATATCCTTAATAATTTTTTCTTGATACAATAGTTAAGTGTTACTCTTTGTTAACCCCCTAAAAGATTTCTGAATTACAAAAAATCTGCTAAATTTTTTTCTATATGTGTAATATTCACACTGTGAGTGTGTTGTGAATAAGTGCACTCCCTATTTAAGGGAAATGTAGAAAAAATCTTTTCAAATTCAGAAATAATTAATATAAATCTACCCTGAAAACACCATGCTTTAATGAGACTTAACCCCTATTTTAGGGAGTTTCAAGGAATTTAACCTATTTAATAATTGATTAAGCAAATGTTATAAAAAGTTATTCACATTTTACGCTCCATATTTATTTCAGCAGCGGGTAATCATCCGGTAATCAAAACGTAATCACTCTGAAATTAACATGATTTACCGTATAGAAAATAAAGTACATTATTAATGAATGTGCTTAATAAAAAGGGTTCCTCATGGTTAGTGCAGAATATATATTGCGCAAAGAACATCCGAAAGTATTTCAGTATCCGACATTGATTAATAAAACAATCGTAGGATTGACCCGTTTACTCCTTCATGAAAAATCGATAAATCGATTTATGGAAAATCATCAAGAAAAAAACGGATTGGAATTTATTGATGCAGCATTGGAACATTTGAATGTTTCGTATAAAACCGTTCATAAACAAATTGAAAACATTCCTACTATGGGAAAAGTGATTATCGTTGCAAATCACCCGTTAGGAGCTTTAGATGCACTTTGCCTGATCCAGATGGTTTGTTCTGTAAGGCAGGATAAAAAGGTAAAAATAATCGCAAATCGTATGCTCGGTGAAATTACTCAACTTAAAGAGTTTATGATCGGTGTGGATAATTTTAACGATCGAGTTTCTAAACATGCGCTACAGCAGATCGATAATGCATTACAGGCTGAAGAAGCCGTCATCTTTTTCCCATCCGGAGAAGTATCGCGGGCAGGATTGTTTGGTGTAAAAGAAGGACTGTGGAAAGGGGGATTTGTTAAGTTTGCCAAACGAAATTCGGCTCCGATTCTCCCTATCCATATAAAAGGGAAAAATAGTCCCCTCTTTTACGCTCTCTCATGGGTCTATAAACCTTTAGGGGCTTTGTTGTTAAGTCATGAGATATTTGCGGCGCGAAACCGTGTATTCGACTTTACAATAGGACAAATGGTAAGCGAAAAAGCGTTAAGCGATTTTAATCTTACCGAAAAACGTCATGCAAAATTATTCCGCAAGCATCTTCTTCGCATTGCACACGGTAAAAAAGGGATATATCCGACAGAATGTTCGATCGCCCATCCGGTATCACGCCAGGAACTGCGTCTGGAGCTTCGTAAAGGGGAATTATTAGGGCTAACGAGCGATAATAAGCAAATTTATCTTATTGAGCATGAAAATGCCCCCAATATTATTAATGAGATAGGACGCCTTCGAGAATACTCATTTCGCAAAGTGGGTGAAGGGAGCGGAAATGCACGCGATATTGATGCATACGACCGTTATTACCATCACCTGGTCTTATGGGATGATGAGGCATTGGAAATAGCTGGAGCGTATCGTATAGGCGAATGCGAGTGGATTCTTTCATGGCTGGGCAAAGACGGCCTATATATGTCCGATTTGTGTACGATGAATGATCAATTTGATCCTGTATTGGAAGATGCTATTGAATTGGGTCGCAGTTTTGTACAGCCGAAATATTGGGGAAGTCGTGCACTTGATTATTTGTGGCAAGGAATCGGAGCTTATCTGAGTCATAATCCTCATATAAAATACATGATGGGTCCGGTAAGTATATCGGGGAGTTTTCCGAAACACGCCCAAGAGGTTTTGGTCTATTTTTATACCCTCTATTTCGGTTCGGATCATACGATGGTGAGAGCAAAATCTCCTTATCGATTGTCTGAATACGTTCAAAACGACTTTAAAACATTGTTCAGCGGTGATAACTATACCGAAGATTTTAGGATACTAAAGGATTATCTAAAAGCGTTAGACGTATCGGTTCCTACCCTTTATAAGCAGTACAGCGAATTGTGTGAAGAGGGAGGTGTACAGTTTATGGATTTCGGTATCGATACCGATTTTAATAACTGTATCGACGGGTATATATTGGTCGATATTCGGAAAATTAAAGAGGTGAAGCGGCAGCGGTATATTAATAACGCTGCGTAAGTTTTGTATGTACTTTTCTCTTTAGCGAGAAAAGTACCAAAAGAGCATACCGTGATCCAAGAACGCTCGTTCCTCTCGGCACTGCTGCCTCCGGAACGGCTCTAGGTATTGGATCACGGGAATTTAATAATAATGCCCTCACACCACACCAAGTGCAAGGTCGCGTGCAGTAGTGCACAAGCGTACCGCCAGCGATTTGGTGGGAGGGCTATTTTCTTTTGTTTCTTTTCTTGCTAAAAAGAAAAGAAAAAGAGAAATACTATTTTAAAATTCCCATCGCTTCAAAACACTGTTGCACAAAATCTTTCTCAGATACAATTTTATAATGCTCATTTTCATATTCAAATTCTAGTGAATGGGCATGAAGCAACAGCCGTGTCGACCCCCCTATTTCCATCCTCTCAATCGGCGATAACTCTTTTTTGATAAACCGAATGACATTCTCTTCTGACGGGCCGTATACCGGATCACCGATGATAGGATGTTTCACGTGGAACAAATGAACCCGTATCTGATGGGTACGACCCGTTAACGGAGATGCTTCTACGAGGGTCATATCATGCTCGGAAAAGTAGCGTAAAGGATTAATAACCGTATGGGCAGGTTTCCCTTTGGGATCAACTTTAACCACCATACTGATTAAAAGATTGGGATGATCTTTTCGATAGAGAGGTTCCTGAATGTCGATAGGATGTTCAAGATGTCCTTTTACCATAGCAAGATAACGTTTGGTAATTGCCCGCTCTGAGAATAACCGTTTTAAAACAGACTCGCATTTTTTATGACGGGAAACTAAAACAAGCCCGCTGGTTTCTTGATCAATACGATGGGTCGCGTTTGCCTCATCCCCAAACTGATGTTTGATCTCATCGTTGAGTGTGTAGGGCGATTGTCGGCTGTGAGGGTGGACACTCAAACCGCTCGGTTTGTCATATATTACAAAGTCGTTAGCGACAAACATCGGTTTGAATCCGCGGGTGTCCGGTTCAAAACAGATGAACTCACAATCTCCTTCGACAAAGCCGAATTGATCGTCCATAACGATCCCGTTTTGAGATAAACGGCCTCTGGCAATCAGACGCTGTCCCTCACTTCGTGAGAGGCCCAGTTTATCCATTAATAATTGAAGTGCCATTTGACGCACAGGTGAAAAAAGCTTTTTGGTAACAAACGGCATAAGTAATCACTCTGCTTTCATAGCGGCAAAACACTGTGCAATAAAATCTTCTTTAGAGACGACATGGTAGGCTATATCATTATAAATAAATTCGAGAGAATGGGCATGAAGCAATAACCGGGATGCCCCGGTGTTATTGAGACGTTCCTCGACACTCATCTCACGATCTAAAAAACGGACGGCGTTCTCTTCATCCTGTCCGTAAATGGGATCGCCGATGATTGGATGTTCCACGTGGAACAAATGAACCCGTATCTGATGCTGGCGTCCGGTATAAGGCGAGGCTTCGACGAGAGTGGTATCGGTATCGGAGAAATACTCCAGAGGCTTGATATATGTACGGGAAGGTTTTCCCTCCGGATGAACTCGAACGATCATCCGGACGATAGAGCTGGCGTCTTCTCTTCGCAGAAGAGGTTCTTGAATATCGAGGGGCTCTTTGAGATGACCTTTTACCATTGCGAGATAGCGTTTGGTAATTTCACGCTCTTCAAACATCATCTTTAAAGCGCGCTCGCTTACTTTGTTGCGCGCCGCCAAAACCAGACCGCTCGTCTCCTGATCGATACGATGGGTGATATTGGCATCGTGGCCGAAACGGTGTTTGATTTCATCATTGAGGCTGTAGGGGGTATGACGGTTTTGGGGATGAACGAGAAGACCGCTGGGTTTATCATACACGGCGAACTCCTCTTCGATGAACGTCGGAACCAATCCGAGGGTCACCGGTTCAAAGCAGATAAAATCGAAATCACCCTCTTCAATATATCCGGCATTGTTTGACATGACAACACCGTTTTGAGAGAGTCTCCCTTTTGCAATTAAACGTTGCGCTTCACTCTGAGTAATTCCTAACTCTTGCATTAAAAAGCGGAATGCTTTTTGACGCTCAGGTGCATGAAGTTGTTTGGTGATGAAGGGCAATTTAATTCCTTTTTAGGGACGGTTGGATAGACTATAACTTATAGTAAGAGTCAATATAAAATAAATATTTCGGCTCATTTCATTAAGCGCATTTTAGCATACTAAGGAGTTAAGAGATGGTAGATCGTTACGCCAGAGAAGAGATGAAATCCAAATGGAGTATCCAAGCAAAATATCAAGCGTGGCTCGATGTTGAAAAAGCGGTTGTCGTTGCGTGGAATAAATTGGGTTTGATTCCTGATGAAGATGCTAAAAAAATTGTAGAGAACGCAGGATTCAGCGTTGAACGTATCGATGAGATCGAAGCAGTTACCCGCCATGATTTGATCGCCTTTACAACATCGGTATCCGAAACCCTCGGAGAAGAGAGCCGCTGGTTTCATTACGGTATGACATCATCCGATACGGTCGATACGGCTGTCGCTCTTCAGATGCGCGATTCATTGGCATTGATTATCGACGATGTCAAAATGGTGATGGAGTCGATCAAAACGCGTGCGATGGAACACAAGATGACATTGCTCGTCGGACGCTCACACGGTATTCACGGTGAGCCGATTACGTTTGGATTGGTGTTAGCGGTTTGGTATGATGAGATGGCTCGCCATTTGGAAAACCTGGAGCAAACGATGGAAGTGATTTCTGTCGGTCAAGTATCAGGGGCAATGGGTAATTTTGCTCACGCGCCGTTAGAGCTTGAAGAGTATGCGTGCGAAGCGTTAGGACTCAAACCGGCACCTGCCTCTAACCAGGTTATCCAACGTGACCGTTACGCACGTCTTGCTTCGGCATTGGCATTGATGGCTAGCTCGATTGAGAAATTTGCGGTACAGGTTCGTCACTGGCAGCGTACCGAAGTGTATGAGTGTGAAGAATTTTTTGCCAAAGGGCAAAAAGGCTCATCTGCAATGCCGCACAAACGTAATCCGATTTTGACGGAAAATATCACAGGGTTAGCCCGTATGGTTCGTGCCTATGTTATCCCTGCTATGGAAAACGTCGCGTTATGGCACGAGCGTGATATCTCTCACAGTTCTACCGAGCGTTTCTGGCTGCCGGACAGCTTTGTAACAAGTGATTTTATGCTTCACCGTTTTAACAGCGTTATCGCCAATCTAGTCGTCTATCCGGAGAACATGATGCGTAATCTAAACCTAACGGGCGGATTGGTTTTCTCTCAACGTGTTTTACTGGAACTTCCACTTAAAGGGGTAAGCCGTGAAGATGCGTACCGTATCGTTCAGCGCAATGCGATGAAAGTATGGGAAGGGTTACAGCAAGGTCGAAGTGCGATCAATGATAAAGGGGAGAGTCTTTATCTCCAATATCTATTAGACGATGAAGAGCTACGTCAGAGTTTGAGCGAAGAAGCTATCCGTGAATGTTTCAATTATGATTATTACACTAAAAATGTCGATAAAATTTTCGCGCGGGTGTTCAAATAATTATCATAAAAATAGTTTCTTTCGGTATAAGAAACAATACAATATTCAGTGATTATAATACAGCTTCTATAGAGTTTGAGGGAGAGAGATGCTAACCATAGTTAAACGTAACGGCCGCCGTGAACCGTTAGATATTACAAAAATTCAAAAATATACATCAGCCGCCGTTAAAGGGCTAAGTAACGTGTCCCAAAGTGAATTGGAAGTCGATGCGCAGATACAGTTCCGTGACGGTATTCACAGTAATGAGATTCAACACACACTTATAAAGACGGCTGTTGATAAAATCGATATTGACTCCCCTAATTGGACGTTTGTAGCATCGCGTCTCTTTTTATACGACCTTTACCACCGTGTAAACGGTTTTACCGGCTACGGCACATTACAGAGCTATTTTGAGCGCGGTGAAGCCGAAGGGAGAATTTTGCTCGGTCTACGGGATAAATTCGATTTGGCGGACTTGGATGCGTATATCGTACCGGAACGGGATTTGGAATTTAACTATCTCGGCGTAAAAACATTGTATGACCGTTATCTGATCAAAGATCGCAAGGGTGATCCGATAGAGTTGCCGCAGCATATGTTTATGGCAGTAGCGATGTTCCTGGCGCAAAACGAAAACGATCGTCAGGGATGGGCGAAAAAGTTCTATGACATGATGTCTAAATTCGAAGTGATGATGGCAACCCCTACCCTCTCTAATGCCCGTACGACCCGCCATCAACTCAGCTCATGCTACATCGGTTCATCCCCCGACAATATCGAGGGAATTTTTGATGCCTACAAAGAGATGGCACTGCTCTCCAAATTCGGCGGCGGTATCGGCTGGGACTGGACGCAGGTCCGTGCAATGGGTTCATTCATCGACGGGCATAAAAATGCGGCCGGCGGAACGGTACCGTTTTTGAAAATTACCAACGATATCGCAATCGCGGTCGATCAGCTCGGAACGCGTAAAGGGGCTATCGCCGTTTATCTCGAGCCGTGGCATATGGATGTCAAAGATTTTCTCGATGTGAAGAAAAATTCCGGGGAAGAGCGCCGACGCGCCCATGACCTGTTCCCAGCCCTTTGGATCAACGATATGTTTATGAAACGTGTCGTCGAAGACGGAATCTGGACGATGTTCGATCCGTTTGACGTAAAAGAGCTCAGCGAACTGTACGGTGATGCGTTTGAAAAACGTTATCTCGAACTTGAACAAGATCCGAGCATACCTAAAGAGCACTCGAAAGCAAAAGATCTGTGGAAGAAGATTTTGACCTCGTATTTTGAAACGGGAAGCCCTTTCCTGTGCTTTAAAGACAGCGCAAACCGCGCCAATCCGAACGACCACTTCGGCATAATCCGCAGCTCAAACCTGTGTACGGAAATTTTCCAAAATACTCAGCCGAACCATTATCTGATCAAAATCAAATTTGAGGACGGATCGTTCGTCACCTATGAAGAAGACGAGATCGTTAAAGTCGACAGCGGAATCGAAAAACCGGCAAATAAAATCACAGCTCTCGACTCCTTAGACGGACGTCCGATCTACATCGTCGAAAAAGAGAAAGTCGACGGTGCGACGGCGGTATGTAACCTTGCTTCGGTGAATCTCTCACGTGTCCATACGAAAGAGGATATCGACCGTATCGTTCCTGTCGCGATCCGCGCACTCGACAATGTCATAGACCTAAACTTCTATCCGTTGGAAAAAGTCAAACGGACCAATATGCGCAGCCGTGCTATCGGCTTAGGTGTTATGGGTGAAGCGCAGATGCTTGCCGAAAACCGTATCGTATGGGGAAGCCAAGAGCATTTTGACAAAGTAGACGAAGTGATGGAAGCGGTGAGCTACAACGCGATTAAAGCCTCTTCGAACCTTGCGGTCGAAAAAGGGTCATACGCCGAGTATGAAGGGTCAAAATGGAGCCGCGGTATTCTTCCGATGGATCATGCAACGGCAGAGGTGCAAAACCTCGTGGATCGCGGCGGACTGTTCGCTCCGAACTATGAGTGGGATGAGCTTCGTGAAACGATCAAACGTCAGGGTATGCGTAACGGCTATCTGATGGCAATCGCACCGACAAGTTCGATTTCGATCCTCACCGGGACGACACAGACGATCGAGCCGATCTACAAACGCAAATGGTTCGAAGAGAATCTCTCGGGGCTTATCCCAGTGGTCGCTCCGAAGCTCAGCCCTGACACGTGGAGCTATTACACTCCTGCTTACGATCTGGATCAAACGATCCTCGTCAAAGCGGCGGCAATCCGACAAAAATGGATCGATCAGGGGCAAAGTCTCAATATCTTTATCACCCTAGATCGCGCCAGCGGAAAATATCTCAACGATATCTATATGCTTGCCTGGAAACTGGGTCTCAAATCGACCTACTATCTCCGTTCCCAATCGCCGGAGCAAAAACAAGATACGGCGGATCGCTCGATGGAGTGTGAAGGGTGTCAATAAAGCCCTTGAGTGCTTCGACACTCAAAAACCTGCTTGAGCGTATCGATAATGCCGCTGGGGGCGAAATCCGCTCTCTTACCCCCCTATCCCCTACTTCCGTCGAAATCCGTTTCAGTGTTCAGGATATTGCACGCGGTTATGATTGGATCGATGTACTGTTTAGACTCGAGGGGGTCAATGACGCCAAACTTGTGAGTGACAATGTTTTAAAGGCGTTGGATATGAGCGAGGGGATAACGGTGGAGATGGATAGCAACAGCGCTGCGTTAGCCATCGGAAGCTATGCAGGGCGGGCAAATGAAGCGCCCTGCTATATCCTCGGAACCTCAATCGGCTACGAAGAACTCCCTTTTAGCGGTTAGATTGTTTTAGCCTGAGCCTGTCGAAGGGTGCGCAGTTCATGGTTCGACAAGCTCACCACGAACGGAACCCAGTAATTTATTCACGCACGATTCGATCATTGTATAGACGTGTTCGAACCCCTCAAATCCGTCAAAAAAATAGGGATCGGGGACATCGGCACCGTTATAGCCGTAATCGCCGAGTTTGACCAGATTCTGGCATCCTAGCGCTTTTAAATCGCGGTAATTGTTTTGATCGAGTGCGACGATGAGATCGAATGATTTGAAATCCCCTTTTTTGACCTGACGGGCACGCAAAGGGGAGATATCGATATCGTGATTGCGGGCAACGGCCACGGAGTGTTTGCACGGAGGCTCTCCGATATGCCAGCTCCCCGTTCCCGCAGAATCTACCGTAATCGTATGCCCCCCCTCCTCTATCAGCGCTCGTGCGACCCCTTCGGCTATCGGAGAGCGGCAGATATTACCGAGACAAACGAAAAGGATCGATTTCATATCTGTCTAGCGCCGTTTTTTTCGGAGAATTTTGGAAATCTTTTTATGTTCGAGGGAAATGGCATTCCATAATTTGGGAAGATTAGCGGAGAGTTCTTGGCCCCGATAGAGCTCGGTTTCATCCAGCTCATAGAACATGGCATCTCTATTGTACCTGGCCCAATCGTTTCCCTGTGCGGCTACATAATTCCAAAGGGCGTAAGCAATCGTGTTATTCGCTTTTACGCCGACCCCGTTTTTGAAAATCCAACCGAGGATCAATTGAGCATCAAGATTGCCGCTCTTAGCCGCTTTCGTAAATAAAACGGAGGCTTCGATGAAATCTTGCGGAATCCCTATCCCCTCGATCATCAAAACGCCGAGAGCAACTTGAGACTCCGGATGACCTTTTTTGGCCCCTTCTTTAAATAGGCGGATGGCCTCTTTATAATTTGCGGGAGTCCCGAGTCCGCGCAGCGACATGATCCCGAGATAGTAGAGCGATTGTAAGTTCCCCTGCTCCGATGCGGGCTGGAGTGCTTTGCGTGCTTCGATGTAGTTTTGGTGGTAGAAAGCGACCTCTCCGTCGTATGCCAATTGCTCTGTGGTTGAGGCGTGAAGCGAAGCGAGGGTAAAGAAAAGGGACAAAACAGCCATAACCATGCGTTGTCGTAACATTTTGGGCTTACCACTCTATTCGAGATAATTTGCTTATTTTATCATAAAAGTGTTTAGGGGAAAATTCATTATTTTAGGTAATATTTGTTTTTTTCTCCAGCATGCACAGAAAAAATCCGTCAATCGTATCGGTCGGCAAAATCCGTACGCCGTTTTGAATACGCTCATCAAAAACCTCTTTTCCCCAGCGCTCCAGAGGCTTTTGGACGTTATCGAAGGGCAAAGTCAGGGGGAGGGTATTTAAATGCTCTCCATGGCGCTCTAAAAGATGCTGAAGGGGGCTTTCGTTCTCTTCGGGCGAAAACGAACAGGTACAATAAAGCAATTTGCCCCCCGGCTTGAGGGCATCGTAGGCCGAGAGGAGGAGGCGGCGCTGAAGTTTAGAGGTCTCTTTCACTTTGTGGATAGACCAAAACGACATCGATTTGGGATCATGGGTTTTAAACCGTGCTTCTGAGGAACAGGGCGCATCGAGGAGGATGCGGTCGAACATCTCAGGGCATTTTTTCCCCACGCTTCGCCCGTCGGTCATATAGGTATGGGCGTTGGTGACCCCCTGGGATTTGAGGTTATCGCAGAGGCGGAAAAAACGCTCGCGTGAGGGTTCAACGGCGGAGAGCCAACCGGTATTTTGCATCATTCCCGCCAGCATCAGCGTTTTGCCTCCGGGGGCTGCGGCGAGATCGAGGACAGTCTCTTCGGGCTTTGGAGCCAATAAAAGGGGCGCGATCATCGATGCGAGGTTTTGGATGTAAAGACGGCCGCCGTAGAAAGCGTCCGTCTGGGTCAGGGGAAGTTTGTGCTCGGGGGAAATGCGGTAAACCCCCTCCAGCCACCCTATGCTCTCATACGGGATGTGAGCGTCTTTTAGTTCGGCTTCGAGCTCTTGAGGCGTCGATTTGAGGGTATTGACCCGGAACGTGACATTTTTAGGCGAATCAAACGTGCGCACGATCGCCTCATAGCGCTCATGCGGAACAATTTTCTCCAAACGTTCCGTAAATGCCTCGGGAAGACTCATCGTACCACACCGTCGAGTACAGGGACGAAATCGCACACTTCCAATGGGTCTTCATGGATCTTGCCGCCCTGTTTCGTAAAGCGGGTAATGACCTGCTCTCGCCCTCTTTCGACGGGAGCCAATAATATCCCCCCCTCGCGGAGCTGGTCGAAAAGCTTTTGGGGAATGGAGCGTGCCGATGCCGAAAATAAAATACGGTCGTATGGGGCATATTGTTCCCATCCGTTTTGACCGTCGTCGGTACGGGTGTGAATGTTCATCAGATGAAGATGGCGAAAGCGCTCTTTTGCCTCCAACAGAAGCGATTCTATCCGCTCGATGGTAAAGACGCGGCGGAAAACTTTGGAGAGCACTGCGGCTTGATAGCCGCTGCCGCAGCCTATTTCCAATACGTTATCACACCCTTCGGGACTGAGGTACTGCGTCATTTTGGCTACCGTCAGAGGTGAGGAGATGTATTGCTGCGCACCGATGGGAAGCGCGTCGAGACGATAGGCGTTATGCCGCATGGCGAGGGGGACAAAGGCTTCGCGATTGGTGTGGATGATCGCGTTTTTAACGATAGGACGGAGAGGAAATTTTTTGGCGATTTCATCGGCCATCCGTGTGGTTTTGATAATGGTAATTCTATCGATGCTCATTTTATTCCTACGTTGAGGTATCGGCGCATAGAGTCAACCGTGCGCGCTTCATAATGGGAGGTTAATGCTTCCGCACCGCTGTTACGGATCTCACCGCCGAAAGGGGTGATGATGCCGCTCATTGCCGTTGTATCGTCATTGAAGCCATCGGAAGCGATAACGTAGCATTGGTTCATCACCGCTAATGCGGCGGTAAGGGTGACGTAATGATCGGTGCGTAATTTTCCCCATTGCGCCGGGACGGCGATAATATCGCACCCTTCAAGCTGCTGCCATAGAGGCTTGAATCGAAGTTCAAAACAGATCAGAATACCGATTTTTATCCCCTCAAAGATAAAAGGGGCAATATTGTCCTCTTTGCCCGGAGTAAAATATTCATGTTCGCTTCCCAGGGCGAAAAGTTTGGCTTTGGCTTGACGGTGAAGAATTTTGTCCTGATGAAGGGCATAGGCGATGTTGTAAAAATTCCCCCCTTCTTTGACAATTGCCGTAAAGATCAAGAGGCGGTTTTGTACATGCTGAGCGAGTTTTTCGAGTGCATGCGGGGTAAATGCCGCGGCTTCGTCAAAGCGTTCGTACGAAAAACCGCTTAAGGCTACTTCGGGGGCGACGATAATGGCATCTTCGCTTGATCGGTCGATCAGGGTGATAAGACGGTCAAGATTTTTATCGAAATTCTGATCGGTCCCAAAACAGAGCGATACGATAGGACGGGTTTTAGAAGTCGTCAAAGCTGAGGCTTCCTTTGGAATAGTTGGTAACGGTTCCTTCGAAGAAATTCGTTTTCTGGTCGTTGAATTTGGAGAAATCGTCGACCCATTTAATCGGATGGGTAACATTGTAGAGCGGTTTAAGCCCGACGGCGGTGAGACGCTGATCCGCCAGGTACTGGATATATTGTTCCACGATTTCGTTGGTAAGACCCAGAATCTGACCTTGGGTAATGTATTTGCCCCATGCCGTTTCGAGTTCGACCGCTTTGCGGAACATATCGTAGACCTCTTCGATCAGCTCTTCGGTGAAGAGGTCGCTTCGTTCGCGGCGTAGGGTATTGATGATGTTTTGGAAGAGTACGAGATGGGTCACTTCGTCACGCTGGATAAAGCGGATCATTTGAGCGCTTCCCAGCATTTTACCGGAACGGGCCAAAGTGTAGATATAGGTAAACCCGCTGTAAAAATAGATCCCCTCCAAAATCTGGTTCGCAAAACACGCTTTGACGAATGCACTCTCGCTAGGATCGTTTGCCAATTCGTCGTAGCGTGCGGCAATGGAGTCATTTTTGGTTTTAAGCATCATGTCTTTGCGCCAAAGATCGTAAATCTCTTCGCTGTTTTGGCTGATAGAGTCGACCATGACGGCATAACTTTGGGAGTGAAGCGCCTCTTCGAAGCTTTGGCGTACCAAAATGAGGTTGATTTCAGGGGCGGTGACGTACGGATTGACATTATCCATCAGATTGTTCGTTTGGAGAGAATCCATGAAAATAAGCTGGGAAAGGGCTTTGTCGTACGCTGTTTTTTCCATCTCGGTGAGGTATTTGTAGTCGACCGCATCGCGGGTCATGTCGACCTCTTTAGGGAACCATGTGTTGTTAAGCATCATTTCCCAGAGGTTGTATGCCCATTGGTATTTGATATTGTTGAGTTCGAAAATCCCGGTCGGATTGCCGCCGAAAATCTGGCGGTCGTTTACATGTTCAGTAGAGGTTGGATTGTAAATTTGTTTACGCTTCATTTCGGCTATCCCTGTGTGTGCAGATAAAGTAAATGATTATGTCGAAAACTAGATTTAACTATGATAAAATGAAAATAGTTTTTGTCGCGGGGGTATGATAATGAATAAAAGGGCAATCCTCAAGTCTTTAGCGGCGGCTGCAGCACTCTATTCTATAGCGGGGTTTTTCGGTGTTCCCTACCTATTGAAAAACAGTGTTCCCCAAAAAGTGAATGAAGCGACAAAAGGGGGGATACTTTCAATAGAATCGGCCTCATTCAACCCTTTTACATTCCATATGAAACTCAAAAACGTATCGTTTAAGACTCCCCAAAACAGCGATCTTTTTGCACTCAAAGCCTTTTCGATCAATGTCGATCCCGTTGATTATTTATGGCGCGGAGGTTTAGTCGTCCGCGAGCTTTCTCTGCGGGAACCCACAATAACCGTACGACGCGATGAGAAGGGAGATTTTAATTTTAAATGGCTGACGGAATTGGGAGGTGATTCGGAAGAAGACAAATCGTCAGAGCCTCCGAAACTTATTATCCGTCATTTGGCTCTGCAAAACGGGGCAACCAACTACAGCGATTACTCTGAGGGAAAAGCGTATACGCTCGATATCGGGCCTGTCGGATTTAATCTTGATAATATCGATTTGCGAGACCTCTCAAGCAAGAATGGGAAAATGCGTCTGTACGCGACGATCAACGAAGGGGGATTTGTCGATTTCAGCGGAAAGCTCGACGCCCTTTCTCCCCTCAACATAAGAGGAAACGTGGCATTCAATTCGGGGAAAATGTACACGCCGTGGCGTTATTTTAAAGAGAAATTTCCGATTGAGGTGGCAGACGGGACGGCCGCGTTCGGATTTGACTACCGTTTTAACAGTAACGATCTCAATGCGACCGAACTCTCGAATCTCTATTTCGGAATCGATAAACTCCGCATTATTCCCAAGGGGGAGAATCGCAATCTCTTTACTCTCTCAACGCTTCGGCTGAAAAAAGGGGACGTTTTCCCTATGAAGAAGATATTTAATGCCGAAACGCTCAGTGTGAACGGAGTTGATGTTTCGGCATACCGCTCGCAGGAGGGGAAAATTGATTGGCTGACGTATATCGACGAGATTCAAAAAGCATTTCCGAGCGATGCAAACAAGACGTCCGAACCGTGGAATTTTTCGTTGGGGAGCACGGCGGTCGAGAACATCGGCATTGCGTGGCGGGATGACGCTCCGCGAGAACCGTATAGCGCAAACGTGAAAAATATCTCTTTGCATAGCGGGGTGATCAGCAGCGATAGTCGGTCGCTTTTAAATTTCAATCTCACATCCGGTGCTTTAAGCGTTATACGTAAACGCGATCAAAGTCTGAGTGCAGGATTAGATGGGATCGGAATAGAGGGGATCGCAATCGATCGTGCAGGAAAATTTGCGCATGTGCAGAAAATCTCTGTTTTGCACCCGGGTATAGCCTTAAAACGGTTGCCGAATGGGGCCATCGATCTATCGTACTACGCGTATGCGGCCCCTTCCCGTTCCGATTCGGCATCCGAGACTCCTTGGGGATACCGCATCGATGAGCTGAATGTGAGCAACGGATCGGTCGGATTTGTAGATGCGGTTCCGACCAAAAAGGTGACGGTGAATTTGGATCAGCTCAATATGAACGTAAGAGGATTTGAGAGTGATCCGGGTGTGAAATCGTCTCTTTCTTTTTCTTCGCGCCTAAACGAAAAAAGCACGATTGTTCTTAAAAGCGATATGATCCGCTCTTCTCAACGTGCCAAAGGGACGGTTGAGCTAAAAAGGATGGACGTTTCGCTCGCCGACCCGTATATCGAGCCGAGTACCTATGCGTCATTGCGTCGAGGGAATCTGTCGCTCTCGGGCACGTATGATTATAGACCTTCGCGCACCTCTATAAACGGAAAAATTTCTTTGAGCGACTGGGTAGTTAATGATACACGCGATAACTCTGTGCTCTTGGGATGGGATAAAATCGGTGCGACGCCGTTTGTATATGCTTATCCCGATAATCGGCTGAAAATCAATCAGCTCTCCATTGACGGGTTCTACACCAACGCGCTTATCGATTCGAACAAAGTATTGAACTATTCGACATTGAGCAAAAACCCCAAAGGGGATGTGAATACGACCAAAAAATCAGGCGGCAATCCGTTCGGCCTTGAGATCGTCAAACTCCTTTTGCATAACAGTAGCGCAAACTTCAGCGATCTCTCTCTTCCTTTGCCGTTTAAAAGTTATATCCACGATATGGAAGGCTCTGTTCTGGGGATTTCGACGACCAAAAATGTGACCACATTCGTGAATCTTCGAGGGGGGGTCGATCAGTACGGATTGGCAAAAATCAACGGGCAGCTCAATACCAAAGATCCTAAACAATTCACCGATATGAAAGTAGCGTTCGATAATCTCGAACTTAAAAATTACACTCCGTACTCTCTGCAGTTTTTGGGCTACAAGATTGAGGGGGGGAAACTCTTTTTGAATCTGGGGTACAAGATTGAGGGGGGAAAACTGGATGCTTCGAATCAAGTCGTTATCAAGAAAATTGAACTGGGTGCCGAGAAAGAGGGGGGATCGCCGTGGCCGATGCGTTTCATTGTGGCGCTGCTCGAAGACAGTGACGGGATTATCGATATCGATTTGCCGATCGAAGGGGATGTGAATAATCCCGATTTCAAATACGGCAAAGTGGTATGGCAGGTAATCGGAAATCTCTTTACCAAAGCGGTCACCTCCCCGTTTAGGTTGCTCGGTTCACTGATGGGGATTGAGAGTGATAAACTCTCCTCCATCGACTTTGATGCGGGTTCCGCAACGCTTCTTCCGCCGGAGATCGAAAAACTTGATCACATTACGACGATGCTTTCCAAGCGGCCAAAACTTGCTTTGAACATTTACGGCGGATACGATGAGGTCGGCGATGTTCGTGCATTGAAAGGGCGTAAACTTGTTCAAGAAGCATTAAAAAGAAACAAAAATCTAAAAATTGATTCGCCTCAGGCGATAAGCGTTGAATTATTGGAAGATATGGCGGAAGATGCTTTGGAGCGACAAGATCGAAAAGAATTAAAAAACAAACTTTTGAAACAGTATCCCGAAGAGGCGGCATTTGTCCGGTACTATTCCGCGGCTCTCATCGACAAATTGATTGTGCTTCAGCCGCTGACTCCGCAGGAGCTACAGTCATTGGCGCAACAACGCGCCGAGACGATTCGAAAGTATCTAATGAAAACGCCGGGTTTTGAGAAACGGGTAGTGATTAAAGAGGTTGAAATAAGTAAAGAGGCGAAAAACAATACGGTTCCCTTAAGGATGGAAATCGTTGTACCCTAAAGATAACAAATAATTATCACTTTTCTTATTATCCAAATATCTTTATAATGCGGCTATCAGTTTTATAGGAGAGACTATGCCGTTTTCACCCGCAAAACGTAAAGATACCCTCAGCGGTATCCTTTTTGTAGCCATATTTGCCGCTGCCGCAACGATGATCGCCGATCTTTCTGCGGTAAAAAATCTTGGAATCTCCCCGCTTGTGGTGGGGATTGTATTGGGGATATTTTTTGCTAATACGATGCATAACCGTATCCCTTCGGTTTGGGAGGGGGGGATTACTTTTTCGGGTAAGAAAATCCTCCGTTTTGCGATCGTTTTTTATGGCTTTCGTATTACGTTTCAACAGATTCAACAAGTCGGAATAGAGGGTTTTATGGTCTCATTGATCATGCTCTCTACAACGTTTATTCTCGGAACCTTTTTAGCCCAAAAGTTTTTTAAGCTTGACCGCGATACGTCGATGTTGACTGCAGCGGGAGCTTCGGTATGCGGTGCGGCGGCTGTTTTGGCAACCGAGCCGGTACTTAAAAGCGAAGAGTACAAAACAGCGATTGCTGTATCGATGGTGGTTCTTTTCGGAACGATTTCGATGTTTCTATACCCTGTATTGTATGCGGCGATTATTGAACCGGCAACGGGCTTTTTACATATGGCTCCGACAACGTTCGGGATGTATGTCGGGGGGACGATTCATGAAGTTGCTCAAGTCGTTGCCGTTCCGGCATCGATTCCGGGTGCAAGTGCCGATATGGCAAATACGGCGGTCATCGTTAAAATGACACGGGTTATTATGATCGCCCCGATGCTGATCGTATTAGGAATTTATCTTTCGTATACGGCTAAGAAAAGCGGGACAACCGGCGGCGGTGTGAAACTCGTTATCCCTTGGTTTGCCGTCTATTTTGTCGGTATGGCGGGAGTGAATTCGCTGTTGCTCGATTTTACCAATGCGCATGCAACGGAAGCGATTGCAACGACTATCCAATCGGTGATCGCTAACATTAATATCATCGATACGTTCTTGCTTACTATGGCAATGACAGCCCTCGGCATGGGAACTCGCTTTGCGAAATTCAAGGGACTTGGATTAGCCCCTATTTATGCGGCCGGTTCGATGTTCGTTTGGCTGGTAGTAGGCGGATTTGTTATCACCCAATGGGTTGTGGCGACGTTTTAATCTTCGGGGCTTATGCCCCCTTACTCCCCTTGTCTTCTATATTAACGAGTTCTACTAATCCCTCAACATGTAATTATCTTTGATGGTTTCGCCCACAGCTTCGGCCATTTTTTGATACCCTAGCGCATTAGGGTGGATATAGTCGCTTTTGTAACGGTTATCGAGCAATATATCAGAGAGAATATCGGATTCAATCGGCAGATGGTATTGTTCGGCCAGTTCTCCATACAGGGGCGTAGGGGAAAGATGCAAGAGCCCGAATTCCGGAACGGCGATGAGCATGACCTCTGATCCTCTCTCCCGCGCAAGACGAATCATTTGTGCAAGATTGTGGCGTAATAACTCGGTACTTTTTTTCTGAAGAATATCGTTTCCTCCATGGCAGAGGATCAGGAGCTTAGGATGATGCTGTGCCAAAAGAGAGGGGAGCCGTTTGAGCCCAGTATCGGACAACTCTCCCGGAACCCCCGCATTGATTACTCTGAGTCCTAACATTTTTCCAAGACGTGCGGGATAGCTCTCCTCGGGTCCGGCCCCGTATCCATAGGTCAGACTGTCGCCGAATGCGAGAATTACCGCTTCTTTATCGATAGGTTTTTTCGGCAGATTTGCAGAGAGATAATAACGGTTAATGAGAAAGCTCCCAATGAGTAATACAGCTAAAATCGTATAGGTTCTGTTTAAAGTCATACTTACCGTTTCCTATAGCTTAACGCTTCGAGCAGATGAGCTTTCCCGATATCCGCTTCCCCTTCGATATCGGCAATCGTTCGGGCAACTTTGAGCACTCTGCTCACAGCACGGAACGAAAGACCGAATCTCCCGATCGCTTGATCAATTATCGGCTGCGTTTCCTCATTTAAGGGGCAGTAGCGCGCTATATCGGCATCGCCGAGCGCTCCGTTCAATCCGCTTTGCCCGCGCATTTTTTGCCGCAAGAACGCTTCGCGTACTTTTTTATGTAGCTGGCGAGAGGTGACACTCGGTTTGTCCTCCGCACTTACCGCGTGCATCTGGACATAAAGATCAATTCGATCCAAAAAAGGATCCGATAATCGTGATTTGTAGCGGTTGATTTCTAAATCGCTACATCGGCAGGCCGTTGTCGTACTGAAAAGATTGCCGCAGGGGCAGGGATTCATCGCCGCTACAAAAAGAAAATTGGCATCGTAAGTTACTTTCGTATTGACGCGGGAAATACGGATGCGGCGATCTTCAAGGGGCTCTCGTAGTGCTTCGAGTACCGTTTTGGAAAAGTGAGGAAGCTCATCAAAGAATAATATCCCCCCGTGCGCCAATCCGACTTCCCCGATTTGCGCTTTATGTGCCCCTCCGCCGAAAATGCTGGCTCCGGTACTGGAGTGGTGCGGAGAGCGAAACGGGCGAGAGGGGGTAAAGGTCGGCTCTTTTCCCTCTAATATCTCCAGTTTCGCGCATTCAAGAATCTCGTTGTTATGAAGCGGCGGCATAATGTGAACCATACGCTTGGCGATCATCGATTTTCCGCTCCCCGGAGAGCCTTCGAGCAGCAGATTGTGCATGCCTGCCGCCGCTATCAGAGCAGAGCGCTTTGCATGTTCCTGCCCTTTTATATCGATAAAATCGAGGGGATACTCTTCATGAAAAAAGTAGCTTTTTTCGTTATGGAGTATATGTTCGAATTCAAAGCTACTGGTATGGGATTTTGCCTCGGGAAGAGGGTCGGCTTTTAAGAGGCTTAGGGTATCGGAGAGGGTATCAACGCCGTAGAACGTTATATTCGGAATTTTGGAGAGTTTAGAAAGACTGACATTGGGGACGATAGCGCGCGTAATGGCACCCTGATTCGCCAGAGACAAAATGATAGGGTAGAGTAGGGCATTTTCGGTCACGCTCCCGTCCAGCCCCAGCTCGCCGAACAGATACCAGCCGCTTATATCCCCCTCATAGTTTCCTAATGCAATCAATGCGGCTATACTGAGATCAAAATGAGAACCCTCTTTGCGTACATCGCTGGGGGCAAGGTTGATGGTGAGCCGTTTTGGAGGAAAGGTAAAAGCGTTGCTCAGCAAAGCCGATTTAACCCGTTCTTTGGATTCGGTAATGGCGGTATTGGCCATTCCGACAATCGTAAACGCCGGAAGACCCTTAGTTGCGGTAAACTGCACCTCGACACCTTTGGCATCAATCCCCTCAAACGTTGCACATAACAGCTGTTTCATTATTCATGTTCCTCATTGCGCCTGATATGAATACAGCTGCTGGAAGTCGAACTATTTTTCCGTGCTTCCGATAATGCATTTAGTATCAAGCGGATTATTTTTATTTACCTGAAGCAGTTCGCCTTTTTTACTTAAACACGCTTTTTTAGCATTTTCCAATGCCAAATCGGCACTTGTTCTTCCGGTCCCGATGGATTCAAATACCGCAAATGTACTTACACCCATAAATATCAGACATCCGATTATGATTGCACCCACTAAATAGATACTGTAGTATCGTTTATCCAACCCTTTCATAGTACACCTCCGAAATCATTCTTGTCTATTGTAGTTCCGAAATACTAAAGAGTATTGAAAAAAATTACGGCTGTACAGTTTTTAATATTGTATTAATAAAAACAATATCAAACGCTTAAAGTTGTATCGGTGTGGTAAATTTTAGTGAATCGATGGACGAGAAGGGAATAATATTGCTTTTTGCAATATTATTTTTTTTCTTTTTGAGCTTTTTTATACTCTTTTTCGAATTTTTTGCGACGGTTGTAGGTGAGTTTTTCGATAAAGAGTTTCCCCTCTAAATGATCGATTTCGTGTTGAATAGCGATCGAGAGAAGATCGGATGCGTGAAGTTCGCACGTCTCTCCGTGGCGATTTTGATACTTAAGGCTCAGTGTCTCATACCGTTCAACGTCCTCATAAAAACCGGGAACGCTGAGACACCCTTCCTGATACAGGATGTTGCCTTTCGGATTGTGAATAACGGGATTGATAATCTCTAAAAGATTCTCTTTGTGTTGGGTTCCCTCATCATCGGGTATGCAGAGAATCAATACTCGAATAGGATTGGCGACTTGGATAGCCGCTAGCCCTATGCCGTTTGAAGCTATCATCGTCTCATACATATCGTCTAAAAATCGATGAAGCAGTTCATCGAAGTTTACAACGGCTTGGGAACGGGCTTTTAGCTGTTTGTTCGGATAAGTGATAATGGGTAGAAGCATAAGGACCTTATTCGGTATCGTTACAGACCATATACCGAAGTTTTGAGTTATTATCAGCCGCATCCATAGCCGTAAGGGTGCAATCAAGAGTTTGATCTACCCCTTTGGTCGAAGTTAATTCGGCAATACCGATTGCAATGCGAAGCTGAATTTCCTGCTCGGCAAGGAAAAAATTGCTTGAAGATACAAGGTCGTAGAGACGTTCAGATGCCCGTTTCGCACTTTCGATATCGGTATGTTTAAGAACCATAGCGAAAATTCCTTCGCCGTAGTGAGCGACGATATCGCTGCGGCGAGATGTTTTGAGAAGAAGCCTCGCAACCGTACGGGTCATAAGCTGCTGCGCTTTTTCACTTTGAATGGTCTCTGCGGTTGTTTTGGAGAGGCGCACGGTGATCAGAGAACTTTTGTGTTTGAACTCATCGATAAGATGGCGTTCTTGTTCCAGTTTGGTTATGAGGAATCGTTTGTTGTACACGCCGTATTGGTTATCGAAAATGGTTTCATTTTCGACTTGTTTTACGATGCTTGCCGTTTCATCATAAATGGTTTTCATATGAGTGACTTGTTTTTTCAGGATCGAACTGAGTTTTCCGACATCGCTCCCTAGAGATGAAATTAAATCATTCGCGCCGTTTAAAGAGGGGACGTTTTTCATCTCCTCCTTTTTATTTTCTAAAATTTTCTCCATTAAAGAGATGTTTTTATACAGAGTCGCACTGAGTTGCAGGATGCTTTTAACGGATGAAAACCCTTGTTTCAGTGTTTTTTCAAGCTCAATGCTTTTTTCTTCATGATTGTCTTCTTCAAGCTCCAAAATGGAACCGATTTGACGACGGAGACTTTCGCTTTTGTCTTCGAGAATACGATCAAAATAGAGTCCGAAATTATTCGGGGTAGGGGGAAGGTTGTCAGATATGAGGGCATTAAGCACCTCTTTGGCAAAGATTTCAAGATCACTGGTAGGATTGTTCAGCGATCCGGCATTGATATAAGCATTCTCATCGCTGCCCTTTTGGGTAGCCTGCCGTTGGGAACGTTTGAGATCGCTGAGCGCTGCCATGGTCTACCTCTTACTTCTCTTCTTTTTCTTTTTGAACCAATACTTCGTCAATGATACCATAAGTTACCGCTTCTGCGGCTGACATAAAGTTATCTCTATCCGTATCTTTTTCGAGTTTTTTGACGCTTTGACCGCAATTTTTAGCCAAAATCTCATTTAATTCGGCTTTCATGCGTAAAATTTCTTTGGCTTGGATCTCGATATCGGTTGCCTGACCTTGAGCACCGCCGAGAGGTTGATGGATCATGATGCGTGCATGCGGGAGGGCATAACGTTTGCCTTTAGTTCCCGAACTGAGCAAAAATGCTCCCATCGATGCCGCTTGACCGATACAGATGGTGCAGACATCGGGGCGTATATAGTTCATGGTGTCAAAAATCGCCATTCCCGACGTGATGACACCGCCGGGAGAATTGATGTAAAAATAGATATCTTTTTGCGGATCTTCCGCTTCCAAAAAAAGAAGCTGCGCTACGATGGAAGAGGCTACCGGGTCATTAACCTCACCGCTTAGCATGATGATACGGTCTTTGAGAAGACGTGAATAGATGTCATACGAGCGCTCACCACGCCCCGTTTTTTCAATGACGTAAGGGATATAGCTCATTATGCCTCTTTAATTTTATCGTTAAGCAATTTACTCAACACGCGATCTTCGATCATTGCCATTTGAATCGCCGGAAGGTATCCTGATTCTTGGTAGTGTTTGTAAACCGCTGCCGGATCTTGACCCATTTGCATTGCTTCGAAATAGATGGTTTGCATCAACTCTTGTTCGTTGACGATAACATTTTCCGCTTTTGCCAACGCATCGACGATAAACGTTGCTTTTACGGCACGGCATGCGTCGTCACGGAACGTTTCACGCATTTCTTTTACTTTTTCGGCATCGTTACGGAGCTCTTCGAGTTCCGCTTCGCTCATTTCGCGCGCTTTTTTGTTCAATGCCATATCCATCTCTTGTTCCACGATGAATTCAGGAAGATCGATAGTGAATGCGCTTACGAATGTTTCCATTAGTGCCGGTTTGAGTTCGTCGTTATACTTAACGCTCATCGCTTCGCTCTCAAGTTGCTCTTTCACTTTTTCTTTGAGCATCGCAACGCTTGCATCATCATAGCCAGGAAGCATTTTTTTCGCCAATTCGTCATCAATAACAACCGCTTCTTTGGTTTGGATAGCGTTTACTTTGACTTTGAATTGTGCCGGTTTGCCCGCGAGTTTAGCTCCGCCGTAGTTTTCAGGGAAAGTAACGTCGATCGTTTTTTCGTCCCCTTTTTTCATTCCGATCACTTGATCTTCAAATCCAGGGATGAACTGGCCGCTTCCGAGGCGAAGAGCGAAGTCTTCCGCTTTGCCCCCTTCGAATGCTTCGCCCTCTACAAATCCTTCGAAATCGATCAATGCCGTATCGCCGCTTACCAGTGCACGATCTTCGTCTACGTTGACTAACGGTGCCTGAGCCGATGCAAGTTCTTCGATACGTGCCGTAACTGCCGCATCGTCGATTGCCGGTTTGCTCACGTCAGGAACCATTGCCGCATAATCACCGAGAGTAATAGCAGGACGGGTTGCGATAACGACTTCTACATTGATTCCGTTATCGTCTTTTTCAAACTTTGTGATATTCGGCTCACCGATCAATGAATCGGCCGCGATTGCCATCTCTTTGAGCCCCGCGGTTAAAAGATCGCGTAGTGCTTGCGCTTCGGCATCTTGAACCAAACGCTCACCGTATTGCTTTTTCACGGCACTGATCGGTGTTTTCCCTTTACGGAAACCGGCTACTTTAGCTTCTCTCGCGATTTGTTTCGCGATGCTTTCGATGTTGGCATCGATGGTTCCGCGTGTAATGGCTGCATTGATTTTTGCGTTAGCTGAGTCGATTTTATTGGTTGTAATTTGCATTGAATCCCTTTTGTTAACGTCTCTTATGTAGACTAAATGGTGGCAATATTATCCAAAAAGGATTAATAATACGCTGAATTAAAATAAAAGCAAAGAGATGATAAAGTAATAGCATTATTTAAAATGAGCGAGTACGGGATTGGATAACAAGGAATTATTTATAAAAGCGGTTAAAACGATGATTGCCCATGTCGGTGAAGATGTCGAACGTGAGGGGCTTTTGAAAACTCCCGAGAGGGTTTTAAAAGCGTATGAATTCATGTTCGGCGGGTACAAAGAAGACCCGCAATCGATTTTGAATTCGGCAATGTTCGAGTCATCGAATGATGAGATGGTTCTAATCAAAGACATCGAGTTTTATTCAACGTGTGAGCATCATCTTTTGCCGATTATCGGGCGTGCCCATGTCGCGTATATCCCCGACGGAAAAGTAGTGGGTCTTTCCAAAATCCCCCGTGTCGTCGATGTATTTGCCCGTCGGATGCAGATTCAAGAACAGCTCACCGAACAGATCGCCGATGCGTTGATGCATGCGATCGCCCCCAAAGGGGTAGCGGTTGTCGTTCAGGCCCGCCACATGTGTATGGAGATGCGCGGCGTGGAAAAAATCAGCTCGACAACGACGTCGAGTGCCCTTCGCGGGTTATTTAAACGGGATGAGAAGACGCGGATGGAATTTTTCAGCCTCATCAACTCTTCCAGCGGGAACCGATACTAAACGATGCCGCTCAAAGCATTACGCAGTCGCCTGGGCTCTGAAAAACTTACCACCGTATTCGGCACCGTCAGTAAAATCAGTCCTACCGTCATTATCGCCGAGGGGCTCCATGTCAGTATCGGCGATACGGTACTGATGGTTTCGGAGACGAGCGGTGCGGAAGCGCTGGGGATGGTGAGCGAAGTAGAACGCAACCGCTTTTTTATCACGCCGTTTCGGTTTGTCGAGGGGTTTCGTGCCGGAGACAAAGTCTATCCGAACCAAAGCGGAATGATGATCGAAGTGGGTGAAGCGCTGCTCGGTCGTGTCGTCGACCCTTTTATGAACCCCATTGACGGAAAAGGGCCTATTTCGGGGTCCCATTTCGAATCGATCATTAAAGCCCCCATTGCGGCTATGAAGCGGGGGATGATCGATGAGCCGTTCAGCGTCGGGGTAAAGACGATTGACGGCCTGCTGACGTGCGGAAAAGGGCAGAAGCTGGGTATTTTCGCCGGAAGCGGGGTGGGAAAATCGACGCTGATGGGGATGATTGTCCGAGGTGCCGACGCACCGATCAAAGTGGTTGCCCTTATCGGTGAGCGGGGGCGTGAGGTTCCCGAATTTATCGAAAAAAGCCTCGGCGGGAATTTGGAGAACACCGTTCTCGTCGTAGCGACGAGTGACGATTCGCCTCTAATGCGTAAATACGGAGCATTCAGCGCCATGAGCGTCGCGGAGTATTTTAAAGGCAAAGGGCACGATGTCTTGTTTATGATGGACTCGGTGACCCGTTTTGCGATGGCACAGCGGGAAATCGGACTGGCACTCGGCGAACCGCCGACCTCGAAAGGGTATCCCCCTTCGTCTCTTACCCTTTTGCCTCAGCTGATGGAGCGTGCGGGCAAAGAGGAGGGGAACGGCTCTATCACCGCCTTTTTTACCGTTTTGGTCGAGGGGGATGATATGTCTGATCCGATTGCCGACCAGTCGCGCTCGATTCTCGACGGGCACATCGTCCTCTCTCGCGAACTGACCGATTTTGGAATCTATCCTCCTATTCATATTCTCAATTCCGCCTCACGGGTTATGAACGATATTATTACCCCTGAACACCTTGCAGCCGTGAGACGGTTTCGCCGGCTCTATACACTGTTAAAAGAGAACGAGATGCTGATCCGAATCGGTGCGTATGTGCGGGGTACGGACAAGGAACTCGACGAAGCGATCAGTAAAAAAGAGAAGATGGAAGCGTTCCTCTCCCAAGAGGCGATGAGCATATCGGGCTATCAGGAATCGATAGAACAGATGATCGCGTTGATGGGATAATTGATCTAATCCTTAAACCGTGCTAAACATAAAAAACCCTTAAGGTTGCTATAACGTCGTTTGCACTATCATCCCAATAGTTAAACAAGACTAAATTAGTCCTTTATTAGAAACCCCACTAGGAGCATGAGATGCACGTCTACTTAGACAACAATGCGACAACGATGGTCGATCCTGCCGTCACCGAAGCGATGATTCCGTTTTTTAGCGAGATATACGGCAATCCCAATTCGCTTCACCGATACGGAACCGCGTCGCATCCCGCAATTACCAAAGCGATTAATCAAATGTACAAAGCGATTAACGCAAGCGACAAAGATGATATTATTTTTACCTCCTGTGCGACCGAGTCGAACAACTGGGTACTGAAATCGGTATGGGTGGACAAAATCCTCAACGGCGATAAAAACCATATCGTAACGACCGAAGTGGAACACCCATCCGTTCTCTCAACCTGTAGATTTCTCGAAGAGCAGGGGGTTAAAGTAACCTACCTTCCCGTCAACGATCAGGGGATTGTCGAAGCGCATACGCTTCGCAGTTTTATTACCGATAAAACGGCACTGGTCTCGGTTATGTGGGCTAATAATGAGACGGGGATGATTTTCCCGATCAAAGAGATGGCTCACATTTGTAAAGAGCGCGGCGTATTGTTTCATACCGATGCGGTACAGGCCGTCGGAAAAATCCCTGTCGATTTGCAGGATGTTCATGTCGATTTTATGTCGATGTCAGCCCATAAATTTCACGGTCCAAAGGGGATCGGAGCACTGTATATCCGCAACTCTGAAGCGCTTACGCCGCTCCTGCACGGCGGAGAACACATGGGGGGACGCCGATCGGGTACCTTGAACGTTCCATATATTGTCGGAATGGGAAAAGCGATTGAACTTGCGACGCAGAATATCGAAGAGAAAATGGCGCTCATCCGTGCCAAGCGCGATCGTCTCGAAGATGCCCTTTTGGCGCAGCTGGAGGATGTTTTTACGGTCGGAAATCGTGAAAACCGCACTCCGAACACGATTTTGATCTCGATTCGCGGCGTAGAGGGCGAAGGGATGCTGTGGGATCTTAATAATGCCCTCATCGGAGCGTCGACGGGATCGGCGTGTGCAAGTGAAGATTTGGAAGCCAATACCGTTATGTTGGCAATCGGCGCCGACCATGAACTGGCCCATACCGGTATCCGTCTCAGTCTTAGCCGTTTTACAACGGATGCTGAGGTCGACTATGTCATCGAGAGCTTTACGAAAGCGGTTGCACGTCTGCGAGCGATTTCCAGTTCGTACGCAAAAGTTCAACCTACCCCCGGCGGCGAAGCTGCTGAGTGCAATATTCACCATTAATAAGGAATAAATTATGGCTAAAAATGACCTATTGGGCGGATCTCTTTGGGATCAGTACTCAAATAAAGTAACGACATTGATGAATAATCCTCACAACCAAGGGGAAATTACCCAAGAAGAGTGCGATGCGGAAGGGTATAAACTGATCGTTGCCGATTTCGGAGCGGAGAGTTGCGGTGATGCGGTCCGTTTGTATTGGGCCGTTGATCCTAAAAGCGATACGATCGTCAAATCGAAGTTTAAAAGTTTCGGATGCGGTACGGCGATTGCCAGCTCGGATATGATGGCAGAGCTTTGTATCGGAAAAACGGTACAAGATGCCGTTAAAATCACAAATATCGATGTCGAAAAAGCACTTCGTGATGATCCCGAAACACCGGCCGTTCCGCCGCAGAAGATGCACTGTTCGGTTATGGCGTACGACGTTATCAAAAAAGCGGCAGGGCTGTATCTCGGTGTCGATGAGTCAAGCTTTGAAGATGAGATTATTGTGTGCGAATGTGCCCGTGTGAGTCTCGGGACGCTTCGTGAAGTGATAAAACTGAATGATCTTAAAACGATTGAACAGATTACCGATTACACGAAAGCGGGCGGATTCTGTAAATCGTGTATCAAACCGGGCGGACATGAAGCGAGAGAATATTATCTTGTCGATATTTTGGCGGATGTACGCGCCGAAATGGATCAGGAAAAAATGCGCAACGCTGCCGATGCGGGAGCACACGGTGATTTCGAAGCGATGACGCTGGTACAAAAAATCAAAGCGATTGACAGCGTTATCGATGAGTCGATCCGACAGTTCCTGATCATGGACGGCGGCAATATGGAGGTTATCGATATCAAGGATTCTCCTGATTATATCGATGTTTATATCCGCTATTTGGGTGCCTGTAACGGATGTGCAAGTTCAAGTACGGGAACGTTGTATGCGATCGAAGCGACACTCAAAGAAAAACTTTCTCAGAAAATCCGCGTTCTTCCAATTTAATCTTTCTCTCTGTACTTTTCTTTTTAGAAAAGAAAAGTACGCAAAAGAAAAGCGCCCCCTCAATAGAACGCTTCCAACCGCTTTGGCACTACTGCCAGCGGTTGGGCTCTAGGTAAATTTCGGGGGCATTATTAATTAAATTCATCTCTCCGGCATCCTTGAAAGCCACGCGCGATGGCAGAAGTGCCAAGAGTCGCGTGAGCGATTTGCCGGAGAGATGCGCTTCTTTTGTTTCTTTTCTTGGCGACAAGAAAAGAATACTAAAAATTCTTATCAAACCAATCCGCAACCTGCGAACGGATCGTATGGCGTAACTGAATCCCTGCGATAAAATTGTTATGCTGTGCTTTGTTGAGCAAACTGACAAGGGCATTACGGCGTTTGGAGAGGAACGGATGGTCAATTTGTCCCGGGTCCCCCATGATGACAAGACGTGTTTCATCTCCCATGCGGGTTCCGATGAGTTTGAGGGTGGCATTGGTCATATTTTGGGCTTCGTCGATAATGACGAATTTGCGTGAAATCGTCGTACCGCGTAAGTGGGCAATATCCATTACTTCGATATTGTATTTTTTCATAAACACTTCGGTAGCGTTTTCCCGCTTGATTGAATTGGTATTCCCGGTGTATTCGACCCGTGCATCGATAGAACGTTTGCTTTGGTGCTCGATCGTAAAATTGACCGCGGAATAGAGGGGATACATAAAGTAGCCGAGTTTTTGCTCTTCGTCCCCTTTGCGAAAGCCGAGTTCCGCCGCCTGGTCGTTTGACGTGACGGTATTACGCGCATAAACGATCCCCTCTACGATCCCCTCTTCGACCAATTCTAATCCTGCTTGCAGGGCAACGAGCGTTTTTCCCGATCCGGTAGAACCGGCGACAACGGTGACGTAGTTTTGCGGATGGGTCATCATGGCGTAATAAAATTTTTGTTCCAAGTTGAGCGGACGGACAAGCTCTTCATTGAAATATTCCCCAAAACGGCGGTCAAAATCGCACCATTCGATTTGGTTATTGAAAGCGAAAGCATGGCGTTGAATCCCTGTTTCATACATTTCAGATGTCGTACTTTGCGCTTTTTGGACAAACGTGATCTGGTCAAAATTATGGTGCTCGGCATCGGCGGGAAGGGCGGGAGCATCTTCGTACTCGTAGGTATAGGTAAAATCGATTTGTTCGGGGGCTTCGACACTGCTGTTGCGGATACTTTGGGTACGTATTCCCCGAATTTCCGCCGCAATCCGAAACGACATATCGTTAGAGAGGAGGATTAGATCGTAATCATCGGCGATTTCACCGATTTTGGCATCGTTGATCCCTTTAGGTTCGGAAAAATTATGTGCGACACGGTATTGCTCGCGGTGAACGATAAAGAGGTCGATAAGGTTTGCCTCTCCCCCGTGCAAAGAGCGGTCAAAATTGAGTGACAAGCGGTAATAACGGTCATTTTTGCACTCTTCGACATCGACATGACTGCGGACACATTCGGGAAGCTCTATAAAGCTGATCGGCTCTCCCCATGCCGCATCGGCAAGGCGGAAAAATTCGCGGGCCTGAAAACCGGCTTCGGAGCGCATATCGTCTTTTTTACTGTTAAGTTCGGCCAAAACGATATTAGTGATAACGATACCGTTGTGGTTTTCGTCACTGATTCGTAAAATGTTGGTTGGATCATCTAGGATAACTGAGGTATCGAGGAGGTAGCAGTTTTGAGTTGGACTCGTCACAAAGAACCCTTTTTATAGGAATTCTTTATGGTAGCAAAAGTAATCTTAATCTATTTTAGTGGTAACGAAATAGGAATAAAATTCCTATTTCTACGCTAACGCTAAGTTCTCTTCGGCAGAGAGCCCGCGCACTTTCGTGCTTACTTTTTATAATAGTTCTTGATGCCACTCATGGTGGAACCCATATTGAGCAGTACCATATCGGCACATACCAGTGCCGCCATCGATTCGGCGACGACCGAACCGCGCACGGCGACACACGGGTCATGCCGCCCTTTGAGAGAGACCTGAACACTTTCATTGTCGGTATTAATGCTCTCCTGATCGATAAAGATCGAAGGAGTCGGTTTAAAATGGACACGGATGAGCACGTCATCGCCGTTGCTCATCCCTCCCAAGATTCCCCCTGCATGGTTGGTTTTGAACCTATTAGTGGTGATGGGGTCGTTGTTTTGGCTGGCGAGAAGTTCTGCACTGTGTATCCCCTCTCCGATCTCGACCGCTTTGACGGCATTGATCCCCATCATCGCTTCGGCAAGTACAGCATCGAGCTTGTAATAAAGCCCTTGCCCCAATCCGATCGGAAGTCCGCTGATTTTGACCGTAGCGACGCCGCCGACGGAGTCATGGCCATTTTTTGCCTCTAAAATGGCCGCTTTTTGCGCCTCTTCAACGGTTTTATCAAGAGCATAAATAGGGCTATTTTTAGGATACATAAAATCGAGAGATTGCGCTTCGATACCGTGAATCGCACTAATACCGCTCGCAAACTTGATTCCCAGAGATTTTAACATAAGCTTTGCCACCGCACCGCCCGCTACGCGAGCGGCGGTTTCACGTGCGCTTGAGCGTCCCCCGCCGCGGTAATCACGCAGACCGTATTTGTGAAAATAGGTAAAATCGGCATGACCCGGACGGAAGATGTCTTTGACATTGGTGTAATCACCGCTTTTTTGGTTGGTGTTATAAATGACTAGCGTAATCGGCGTTCCCGTGCTGAGCCCTTCAAATACACCGCTGAGTATTTCGACTTTATCGGCCTCTTTACGTGCGGTTGCAAACTCGTTTTGCCCCGGTTTGCGGCGATCCAACTCGCTTTGGATGAAGGCTTCGTCGATTTCAAGCCCTGCAGGAACGCCGTCGAGAACGCATCCGATCGCTTTTCCGTGCGATTCTCCGAAGGTAGTGATTGTAAAACGTTCTCCGAATCGATTCATTTAAGCTCCTTGCTTAACATTTCAAGAGCGATCTGTGCCGCTTCCTGCTGAGCCTGTTTTTTGCTTTTCCCCTGAGCGGAGGCGTAGCGTTTGCCGTCGATGATGACGGCCACTTCAAACTCTTTTTTATGATCCGGTCCGTGTGCCGCGATGAGCTGATATTCGGGAGTCGTTCCGTAGTGGGCCTGAGTCAGCTCTTGAAGAGAGGTCTTGTAATCTTTAAAGAGCGAATCAAGTGAAATATCGGGATGGACGTGTTCGAGAAGAGAAACCGTGATCTCTTGCACTTTACCCAACCCGGTTTCAAGGTACATCGCCCCCATAACCGCTTCAAACGCGTTCGAGAGGAGAGAGCTTTTGGTCCGTCCGCTGTTGTTCTCTTCGGCATTGGAGAGAAAAATATGCTCACCGAGGTTAAGATGATTTGCCAGCGAGGTAAATCCCCCCTCATTGACAAGAGATGCACGCATTTTGGAGAGTTTTCCCTCATCATAGCCGCGGAATTTTTTGTAAAGATATTCTCCGACGATTAAATCGAGTACCGCATCTCCCAAAAACTCCAGCCGCTCATTATTGTAGGGCTGTTTGTAGCTTTTATGCGTCAGCGCTTCAATAAGGAGCTCTTTGTTTTGAAAGGTGTACCCCAAACGCTCTTGCAGGGTTTGTAAGTTGTCCATTAGCTGTTCAATCCTTTTTTTATAATTTTAGCACGGATTGGGGCAAAGCCCCCATCCTTCGCTAACGCTGAGTTCTCTTCGGCAGAGAGCCCACGCACGCTTGCGTGCTTTTCATTTTAATCCACTTTTATACTTTTCCGCCTCTTCTTTGGCGATTACGTCGCATTGTTCGTTTTCGATGTGACCGTTATGGCCGCGAACCCAGACCCCCTCAATGCGGTGGGGTGCGGATACGCGGATATACTCCTGCCAGAGGTCGGGATTTTTGACTTTGGCGAAGTTGCGTTTGATCCACCCTTCCAGCCACTCGTTGATCCCTTTGATCACATAGCTCGAATCGGAGATGATGGTGACCTCGCACGGCTCTTTAAGCGCCCGAAGCCCCTCTATCACTCCGAGCAGCTCCATACGGTTGTTGGTAGTATGGGCTTCTCCGCCTCTGATGATACGCTCTTTGTCTCCGTAACGCAAGATGGCACCGTAGCCTCCCGGCCCCGGATTTCCGAGTGCCGATCCGTCACTGAAGAGAGTTATTTTCTTCAAATCGTTCCTTTGAGAGATTCATAATGCTTTGCAGAGAATCAATCGCATGACAGTGCGGACAGCGGTGAAACGGCAAAAATGAGATCGTATTACATTCATCGCACGAATATTCAAACTGCAATGTCGCTTTGGCAACGCCGCAGCGGCGAAGGGCGATCAGGACGTCGAGTTCGAAAACCGAGCTTCCCGAGCAGAGATCGACTGAGCCTTTTGCAGTGAACAGCTCGCGCAAGAAAGTATTGCTTGCAATTATATCCAAATCGAGATTTTCATCTCTGAGGCGCCATAAAACATCACTCAGCCGCTGGCTCAGCGATTGGTCGTAATGGCGCCATGCCGATATCGGCCGATAGGTAAAGAGCCACTCGAAAATCATATACCCCAGTTGGCGGTGCGAGGCATAGAGTTCGAGCAGCTTTTGGGCTTTTTCATCGATATCGATACGGTGGTCATTGAGCAGAATCCGGCATTCAAGATAAAGCTTTTCATTCGCGGTGCCGGGAGAAAGTTCCTGCAAGGACTCCATCACCTCTAACGCTTTGTCGTACTGTTGCAGCTGCTCGTAGATGAGAATCAGATAATGCAATGCCTGCGGTGTACGGGGAGAGTTGTGAAGAATCTGCATAAACGTTTGACGGGCACGCTCTAAGAACCCCGCTTTAAAAAAACTTTTCCCAAGTAATAACAGAGCATCTTTTTGGAAAATCGGGTCGCGGTTTTTGGAAAGGAGCGCATGATAGATCTCGACGCTTTTCTCGTAATTCCCCTGATGCTCGAAACTCTGTGCCAGCAGAAGCCACGATTCGCTCGTTAGAGAGTTGGTTTGTACCTGCTCGGCAAGTTTGTCCCCTTCACCGAGAGACTCGAATTTTCCTAAAAAAGATTCAAGATCGGTATGCTCTTTGGCCGCTTTGTACCGTCCCCACCAATAGCTCAAAAAGGAGAGGATAAAAAGGAGGATAAAAAAGACGACGATACCGAAAAGCGGGTCGCGAAATTCAATAAAAAATGTGTCCATGTCGTATTATAGCCGCGAAAAGGTTATTTCTTGAATGATTCGCGTATTTTGATCGATTCGATAATGTACGGAAGGTTCATTCTCGTTTTGGCAGATGTCATCCTTGCAGTGTAGAGTATTGCTTGCCGGAAGCGGATCCCCAAGCCCCTGATCGTATCTGTTTTTAATCAGTGCGGAGGTGATCTGAATTTCGGCAATTTTTTTGCCGGAGGGATCGGAAACAATTTGGGCCAGTGTTTTTCCTCCCCGTTTTATTAAAAAGACCATTTCATTTTGGCTCGGAGAGATTTGGCTCAGTTTCTCAAATTCAAAACCGCTAAGGGAGGTAGTTACCTGATTAAACGGGATATCGGGATGCAAAGAACCAAGCCCCTCTTCGGTAATGTTCAGGGCATAGGGCAAAGATTTATTGGGCGTGTCACAGCCGCTAATCAAGAGGATTAAAAGCAATAAAGCGGATAAACGGCAGATCAAAATACCCTCTCCACCATAAGCTGAATCGAGACACGCCCGTTCCACTCGTTTTTATTGACGGTATAGCTGCACGACATTTTTTTATTCTCGGGACACTCCAGTGTCCGCCGAAACGCGATCAGCTCTAACGTTTTCGGACTGAAACGGGAAGGGCGCAGTTCCAAACGGCTGTGGGACTGGTCGCTTCCGAAGAGTTTGACCGTTACGACGTCGGCCTCCCGGATCAAAAACCTCGGGCGGGGATTTCCCTCGCCGTAAGGTTCGAACCTCTCCAGAAGTTCAAGGAGCTGGAAATTGATCGTTTCGTGTTCGAGTTCGCCGACGATGTCGCTGTGGGGGATGAAATCGGCCGGATCGATCCTCTTTGCGGCTTCGTTGATCCCCAGACGGAATGCTTCGATCGCATCACTGCTCATGGATAGCCCCGCCGCCATTTTGTGGCCGCCGAATTTTTGCAGATGATTCTCCTGCGATTTGATCAGTGAGTAGAGATCGACATTTCCGATGCTTCGTCCGCTCCCTTTGGCAATACCGTTATGGATGCTTAACACGATGGCCGGTTTTTGAAAATGGTTTACCAGCCGCGAAGCGACGATTCCCACAACTCCTTCATTCCAATGCTCACCCGCAACGACGATGATCTGTTCTTGCAGGTTGACGTGCAGCATCGCTTCGGCAGTCGTCTGGGCTTCGGTCTCTTTGCGCAGCGTATTGAGCGCCGTGAGGAGCTCAAACTGATGATAAGCTTTTTCGGTTGTATCGGCCAGGAGAAAATCGAGGGCAATTTTTGCATCTTCGAGCCGTCCCGCCGAATTGATACGCGGAGCAATCTGAAACGCGATATCTTCCGAAGAGACGGAGGAGCGATTTAGGAAATCACGGATGAGGACAAACGGTGAGAGGGCTGAGGTCTGCATCATCTCCAATCCCGTTTTGACGATAGCGCGGTTAATTCCGACAAGCGGCATAACGTCGGCTATGATCGCAAGCGCCAAAAACGGAAAAAACTGACGCATATCGACGGAGTGATTCAGCTCCTGCTTGAGTAGCCCCATAAAAAGCCATCCCACCTGAGCACCGCATATCTCTTTAAACGGATAGGGACAATTGCTTTGTTTCGGGTTGATAATCGCGTAGGCATCCGGGAGAGTGTCTCCGGGAGTATGGTGGTCGGTAATGATCAGATCGATCCCTCTGTCCTTGCACACTTCTGCGGCTTCGATGGCGTTGATCCCGTTATCGACGGTAAAGATGACATCGGCATCTAGACGCTCCAGAACATTTTTAGAGACGCCGTATCCGTCGCTAAATCGGTTCGGTATCGTTGTGATCAGGGGATAAGAGATGAGGTCAAAAAAACGTTTGACGATAGCGGTAGAGGTGACCCCGTCGACATCGTAATCACCGACAAGGGCGATACGTTCATTGTTGCGGATAGCTCGCGCTAGCCGTTCGGCCCCCTTTTGCGCATCTTTTAGATGGGCAGGGTGGGGAATATCGGAGAGTTTCTCGCTTTGCGATTCAAATCGGCTCGCTAAAAAACTCCCGAGTGTCGTATGGTCGAGAAGGGGAACCTCAGGCAGGATTCGGGTTGGCATGATCGAAAGTCGCTTTTACGAACCCTAGGATAGAAGCATTCGGGCTTTGGAGGCGAGAGGTGAACTCCGGATGGAACTGTACCCCTAAAAACCACGGATGAGCAGGAATTTCGACGGCTTCGATAAGTCCGTGAGATTCGCCCGTTACGATCATTCCCGCATTTTCAAGTGCTTCGCGGTAGGTCGGATTGGCCTCGTAGCGGTGACGGTGGCGCTCGAAAATGAGCGGTTCGTTGTTGTACGCGGCGCGAAGGTTTGAACCCTCTTTGGTCTCACACGGATATTCGCCCAAACGAAGCGTTCCCCCCATCGGTGAGTGGTGGGTTCTCAGCTGCGTTTCGCCCGATTGGTCGATAAAATTATCGATGAGGTAGATCATCGGATGGGTCGTTGTCGGGTTAAATTCGATCGAGTTGGCATCGGCGTAGCCTAAAACATTACGGGCATACTCGACGATCGAGAGCTGCATCCCCAGACAGATTCCCAAATAGGGGATATTGTTTTCACGGGCATATCGGATCGCTTCGATTTTCCCCTCAACCCCGCGGTTTCCGAATCCGCCGGCAACGAGAACCGAATCACAGTCGCGAAGAAGCGCCTCCGCTCCTTGTGTTTCGATTTTTTCACTGTCAACCCAGTGGATCGCTACGCGGGTATCGAGATGGGCGCCCGAGTGGATCAGCGCTTCGATAAGCGATTTATACGACTCTTTGAGCTCCAGATATTTTCCGACGAAACCGATCGTGACGTGGTATTTCGGAGAGACGATTTTTTTGACCAGTGAGTCCCATTGTTCCATATCCGGTCTAAGTTCGCCTAGCTCCAGCTCTTTGCTGATCGGTGCGAGGATGTTTTGCTGCAAGAAGCTGAGCGGTACGGCATAAATGGTCTGCTCATCCATCGCTTCGATGATGCTGTCGTTACTGACGTCACATGCGAGGGCCAGTTTTTTCTTAAACGTTTTCGGCAGGCGCTCTTCGCTACGGGCGATAATCATTTGCGGAGTGATACCGATACGGCGAAGTTCCTGAACCGAGTGTTGGGTCGGTTTGCTTTTGTGCTCGCCGGCCGCTTTGATAAACGGGATCAGGGTTACGTGGATGAAAAATGTCCCCTCAACCTCGTCGTCGTGTTTCATCATACGGATTGCTTCCATGTACGGCAACCCCTCGATATCGCCGACGGTACCGCCGAGCTCGACGACGAGAATCTCATGTCCCTCGCCCGCTTTTTTGATCCGATCGACGATTTCGCCGACGATGTGGGGAACGACTTGGATCGTTTGACCCAGATATCCGCCGCTTCGCTCACGTTCGATGACGGAGCTGTAGACTTGACCGGTTGTGAAGTTGCTGGTACGTAAAAAAGAGGCGTCCAAAAACCGCTCGTAGTTTCCGATATCCAAATCGGTTTCGGCGCCGTCTTTGGTAACAAACACCTCGCCGTGCTCTAACGGGCTCATGGTTCCCGGGTCGACGTTGATGTACGGATCGATTTTGAGCATGCCGACTTGTTTGCCGGAGTGTTTGAGGAGTGCGCCGATACTGGCTGCCGTAATCCCTTTTCCAAGTGAACTCAGAACTCCGCCGGTTACAAAAATATATTTGGTCATTGAATCATTCCTTAGCTGTTACGTATTTTACGATGGGGTTAAATGGGTCGTGATGATCCAAAACGTCGACAATTGCCGCTCTTCTTAAGGAACGTATTATATACTTTTAACACTTATAAAAACGTTTGAATACAAAAATTTAGTACGCAATCTTGCGTGGGCACACCGCCGAGGTGAACTCAGCGTTAGCGTAGCCGATCGGGACGTGTTCCGTTGGCGTTAGGAAAAGATGGAATCGGCTCTTTATTACGTCACGATAGCGTTGGGATTTTCTATCGTCGTCAATCTTATTTTAAAACGATTCGGAATTTCCCAGATAATCGGTTACATTTTGACCGGGGTGACGGTCGCGTATGGCTTTGATTTGCGGCATATGGCGGATTCGCACACGTTAGAGATGATTGCGGAGTTCGGCGTTGTCTTTTTGATGTTCACGATCGGGCTTGAGGTCTCATTGCAGCGCCTCTCCACGATGAAGACCGATGTATTTTTCAACGGATCGTTTCAGGTTATCCTTTCCGCCGCCATTTTTTTTGTGATTGCCTACGGAATTATCGGTATCTCTCTGGCGACGGCAATCATTATATCTATGGCCCTCTCCCTCTCTTCAACTGCCGTGGTACTGAGCTATCTTAAATCGACGAAAGAGATCGCCCGTCCCTACGGGCAAAAAGCGACCGGAATTTTGATTTTTCAAGACCTCGCCGTCATCCCGATTTTGATTTTGATCGGTTTTTTGAGCTCTGACGGTAAAGATATCGGCGATGTTTTGATTCAAACGGCGATCAGTGCGGTCGTTATCGTCGGATCGCTGTTTATTGTCGGTAAACGTGCAATGACGTGGCTGCTCCATTTTTCTTCCACCAGTGAAGTGGATGAGCTCTTTATGGGATCGGTTTTGGTCATCGTCGTCGCCTCGTCGCTGCTTGCATCCTATGCCGGATTCACCTATTCTCTGGGGGCGTTTGTTGCGGGGATGATCATAGCCGAAACCCGCTACCACCATAAAGTCGAATCGGATATTGCCCCGTTTAAAGATTTGCTGCTGGGGACCTTTTTCGTTACGGTCGGAATGAAAATCGATTTGGGATTGTTTGTAAAACATTTTGATGATGTTATGGCAATCTTGTTTGCGGTTTTGGCGGTTAAAGCGATCGTCATTTTCGGTGTCGTTCGTATGAAGACACAATCTAAAATCGCATTCAAGACGGCGATAGCCCTCTCTCAGGTCGGGGAATTTTCGTTTGCTATTTTTGCCCTTGCTGGGAATCAGGAACTCATCCCTGCCGAGCTCTCTCAGATTTTGGTTCTGGTCGTCGTCCTCTCTATCATCGCGACCCCTTTTATTCTGGCAAACCTATCACGGATCAGCGGCTATTTTTTCAAAGACGTCAGCGTTACGGAGACGTTTGCGATGCTTCCGGGGCGGAATCACCATATAATTGTCTGCGGGTACGGCGTGGTCGGGAAATTTGTCGCCAAAGAGCTCCGTGCTTCGGGAGTCGACTATGTCGTAGCCGATAACAGCTATAAACACGTTCAAGAGGCACTGCGAGACGGTCAGGAAGTCTATTTCGGAGATATGTCCAAAACGGCTATTTTGGATAAGCTGTGTACCAAAGATTCGGTCAGCGTCATCATTACATTGGACAATCTTGAGAAGAAACGATTGATCTGCGAAACGATAATCCGCTATGCGCCGGAAGTGAAACTGGTCGTAAAAGTGGTGAGTCTGGAAGAGAAACGGGCCTTGCGAGGATTGCCGATATCGATTACGATTGATGGGAAAAAAGAGGTGGCTTCACGTCTGGTGAGCGAAGCCCTTAGCTGCGAGTTATGACTCTTTAGACTGCTCTGAAACGAGCCACTGGAGATAACGGATAGACCAGTCTAAATCCTCAAGAGCAATGTCGATTTCTTCAACCGGTTTAGGGAGATTCGCTTTAAGTTCGCGAACACGCTGTTTGAGATATTGAGCCATGCTGTAATAGGTATTGAGCGACGTGTCGTCTTGTGCCTTGATGATCAAATCCTCTAAGGTATTGACCAGCTCGGTTTCGTTAGGAAAGATATTCCCCGCTTTGCGGATCGTACGCTGCACCTTTTGCAGATGGGGCATATCGACTTTGAATTTTTCAGGATTAGCGGACATCAGTTGCCTCGTGATCCCGGTTTGATCGCTTCGCTTCCGTCAGCACACAGCGGACAGTTGTCCGGTGCGTACATCTCGAAATCGAAATCGGCGAGGGCAAAAAGCGGTTTGTCGGATGGCAATGCACAGTTGGCTTTGCGCTCCAGCACACTTCCGTCGCGTTTACAAAAACCGCGGTTTGCAAGGGCGGCAAAACCGACCACTACGCCGCCGAGTGCTTCGATCGCACGTGCGGCTTCCATCGCCGAGCCGCCGGTCGTGATGATATCTTCGCAGATAAGCACTTTTTCACCCGGAGTGATCTCGAATCCGCGGCGGATCTGCATCTCGCCGTTGACACGCTCCGCAAAAATAGAGCGTTTATCGAGCGCGGTAGCGAGGGCGAACCCTGCGATCAAACCGCCCAGTGCCGGAGCACATACGGTATCGATGGCAATTCCGTTTGCTTTGATTTTATCGCTCAATGCATCGGCAAGAAGTTTTGCCGTTTTAGGGTCTTCGAGTACTTTCGCCGATTGGAGATAATACTGAGAGTGGTTCCCCGAACTGAGTTTGAAATGCCCCTCAAGCATGGCATTGGCGTTCATGTAAATTGCTTTAATATCCATGATTATACCGTCAAGATGTCTTGCTCTTTTGCTTTGAGCAGGTCTTCGATTTTTGCGATGTATTTATCGGTGATCTTTTGGACTTTGTCCTGCGCCCCTTTGGATTCATCTGCCGTGATCAGTTTGTCTTTTTCGAGCACTTTGATTTTATCGTTAGCTTTTTTGCGGTCGTTGCGGACGCCGACTTTGGCATCTTCCGCCATCCCTTTGGCTTTTTTTGCTGTCTCTTGACGTTGTTCTACCGTCATTGGAGGGAAGAAAAGTTTAATATCGGTTCCGTTGTTGTTCGGATTGACTCCGATATCGGCTTTTTGGATCGCTTTTTCGATGACGGAAAGCATCGATTTATCCCACGGAGAGATCGTAATGGTGGTCGCATCGGTTGCCAATACGCTGGCCGCCTGATCAAGCGGTACCATCGAACCGTAGTTTTCTACACGGACGTTGTCCAAAATTTTGGTCGTTACTCTTCCGGTACGGAGAGTTCGGAAGTTGTGGATCATATGTTCCGTGCTTCCTTGCATTTTTTCTTCACAAAATTGATACACTTCGTCTAACATAGCTCTATTCTCCGCAATTATTTAGTAGTGTTGGCATCGTTGACGATATTGATCGTCGGAGCGCTTACATCGGTTTGTTCAACCATTGCATCGACAACGGATTCATTTTTTTGCTGAGCATAAAAATAGCCCAAAGCAACGGTATTGACGATAAAAACAAATCCGAGAAAAAAGGTTACTTTAGCCAAAAAGCTTCCCGGTCCTTTAGCTCCGAATACCGATTCGTTTGAGCCGCTGTAGGCGCCCAATCCGATGCTTGAACTTTTTTGGAGCAGTACCGCGATGGTGATCATAACGACCAAAACGATCTGCACGATGAGCAGTATACCTGTCATATTAATCCTTGAATAATAAAAAGTTCGCGATTATAGCATAGTGTTTATAAGAGGCCGATGAAGCTTTAGTTTAATGGGAGAGTGATTAAGATGCTCTTTCTAGATAGAAGGAAACGTTGTGTGTTCAAAATGTACATTGAAGAAAAAACTCGGGTTGGCTGTCGGTATTGTTATAGCCTCTTTTGCTTATTGGGCCTATTACACGCAATAAATAGACGCTAAATTTATGAAGCGGAGCATAGAGGGCATTGTCCTTTGTAGATGACTGAATCGATGGTGTATCCACTGGGCGAAATGACTGACTGGGGATGCAGGCAGGTAATAGCATGGCAGATTTGGCAGATAAAATGGGGATGCATATTTTCGGAGAGTTCAAAATAGCGTTTCCCCGTATCTGATTCAATCCCGTTAATGATATGAGCTGACTCAAACGCTTGCATCGTTCTATAAAAGGTACTTTTATCGATCATCGGATCAAGAACACTGTACTCCTCGAAACTGATCGGCTGTTTTTGAATTGATAGGATAGAGAGGATTTTTTTGCGCGGAGCAGTGAGCCGAAATCCATTAGCGCTGATTTTTTCATCGAGTGTCATTTTGATAGGACTTCTTAAAATTTAAGGTTTATTGCAACTGAGTTGCATTAGAATGATATCCGAATTTTATTATGAGGAAACTGAAATATGGATACCAAACGACTGATAATTTTCGGCGGTATTATTGCCGCAATCGTGATCGGAGTCAATTTCTTTTCGCCGAAACCTCAAAGTAAAGAGGTATCGTCACAAACGAAGCCGATTGTTTCCGTCAGTACTTTTGCACTGTATGAAATCGCCAAGACGGTTGCGGGAGATTCGGTAGAAGTGCATCCGATTATCCCTCTGGGGACGGATGCCCATATGTTTACGCCGAACCCTTCCAATGTCGCTGAAATTTCTAAATCTTCACTGTTCGTCTACAACGGCGCGGGATTTGAAAGCTGGGCGGAAAATCTCAAAAATGCCCTCCCAAAAACGACACAGGTCGTTGATATGAGCCGATACGTTGTTTTGTTGAAAAGCGAAGCCGACCATCATGAAGAAGAGACGGACGGAGAACATCACCATGAGGGTACGTTTGACCCCCATTACTGGCTCGATATTGACAATATGATCAAAATGACCCAAATTTTTGATGCGGAGTTCTCCAAACTCAATCCTGTCGAGGCGGAGAGATTTCACGGTAACGCCGCCACCTATATTGGTGAGCTTCAAAGACTGAAAGCCGAGTACACATCGGGTCTTTCAGAGTGTAAAAACCGCACCCTTGTCTCCAATCACGACGCATTCGGCTATCTCGCTTCGGTCAACAAACTCGAAAGCGTTTCGGTCATCGGGCTCTCTTCCGATGAACAGCCGAGTGCCAAAAACATCGCCGATATCATCGCAACCGTAAAAGAGCACGGTGTAAAAACGATCTTTTTTGAGGAATTTATAAACGACAACGTCTCCCAAACGATTGCCCGTGAGACGGGTGCTAAAGCAGTAGCGTTGCAGCCGCTGGAAAATATTAGCCAAGATGAGTTAAAATCTCATCAAACCTATCTCACGATCATGCGTGAGAATCTGAAAAAATTGCGCGAAGCGATGGAGTGCCGTTGAAATTCTCCCCCAGCCTTTTTGACGTAAATAACCTCAACTTTGAGCGGCACGGGAATCTAGTCCTCAAAGACTCGACGTTCCAAATTTTGCCGGGGGAGTATTGTGCGATTATCGGACCCAACGGCGGAGGAAAAACAACTCTTGTCCGCCTTTTGCTAGGTCTTGAAAAACCGAGCTCAGGCATTATCAAACTCTTTGGAACGGATCAAAAGCGGTTTCGCGATTGGAACCGTATCGGCTATGTTCCTCAACGCTCCGCCCTTGTTGACGGTTCGTTTCCCGCAACCGTACGCGAAGTGGTCGGGATGGGACGCTACGCCAAACGGGGGATTTTTGGATTTGAATCCGCCGAAGATAAAGCCGCTATTGTTGAAGCGATGGAGCTGATGGGGGTAGCCGATTTATCTGATCGTCTTATCGGAAACCTCTCCGGCGGTCAGCGTCAGCGGGTGATGATCGCCCGCGCATTAGCTTCCAATCCCGATGTCTTGATCGTTGATGAGCCCAACACGGGGGTCGATGTCGAATCACAGCACCGTTTTTATGAGCTTCTTCGCACATTGAACCGTACTAAAAAGCTCTCTATCCTCTTCATTACTCACGATATCGGGGTGATTGCCGAGGATATTACCCGTGTATTGTTTGTAAACCAAACATTGCTCGTCTCTCAAAATCCGGCAGAAGTCGTCCGATGCGACGAGATGAGCCGATTGTACGGCACACCGGCGCACGTCGTGTGCCATAACCATTGAAGGAGGTAAGAGATGTTAGAAATGCTTGATTACCCCTTTATGCAGCGGGCTTTCGTCGCCGGGCTGATGATCGCTGTTCTCGCCTCGCTGGGGGGATCGTTTATCGTCCTTCGGCGCTATTCGCTGCTGAGCGAAACGTTGGCGCATGTCTCTCTCGTCGGGGTATCTGTGGGGCTGTTGTTCGGTCTCAGTCCGCTATGGATGGCGGTCGCCGCCTCTCTCGTCGCTTCCTGGCTGATTGAATACCTCCGCAGTGTTCACGGGATGTATTCGGATTCGGTACTCGCTATTTTTCTCTCGGGTTCCCTCGCCCTCGCCATTGTCATCGTCTCATTGGCAGGATCGTTTAACGCGTCGCTCTTTAGCTATCTTTTCGGTTCGATCCTCTCGGTCAGCAGTGAAGATTTGTGGGTGATGGGGATATTCGGCTCTTTAGCCATGGCGCTCCTTCTGGCTTTTTTCAAAGAGCTTTACTTTATCGCTTTTGATGAGGATGTCGCCCGGGCGGGCGGTATCCGCGTGACGATGCTCAACTTTATGCTCGTCAGCGTGATTGCGATCATTATCGCCCTCTCCATTCGGGTGGTCGGGACACTGTTGATCGGTGCACTGATGGTGATCCCTCCCGTTGCCGCGATCCGATTCGGGATGGGCTTTTACCCCACCACACTCCTCTCTATCGCAATCGCTCTTATCTCGGTGGTTATCGGTCTTAGCGCCTCGTATTTCTATTCGCTCCCCAGCGGTGCGGCGATCGTCCTTGTGCTTCTGGGATTGTTTATTGTGGCATTGGCGGTTAATCGCCGATGAGCAGCGCCTGCCATGAATTCTCACGCTACGCCGCTGAATACGGCAGTCGTAATGTTATCCAGCGCCATGTCGCCGAAAAGCTGATTGCCGCTACTTCCGATAGAGCGAAGCGAATTTTGGATTTGGGGTGCGGAAACGGCACCCTCTACTCGCTGATCGATTGGGAAGTCGAACGGTTTGTCGGCGTCGATTTCTCCGCCTCAATGTTGGAACATCACCCACTGTCACCGAACGTCGAACTGATCTTGGGTGATTTTAACGATTCGGCATTGTTTGAGAAACTGAGCCGTGAGCGGTTCGATCGCATCTACTCCGCTTCGGCGTTGCAGTGGGCAGATAATCTGGATGGCGTTTTAAAATCTCTCGCGTCGCTCAATACCCCGATGTCGTTGGCGATTTTCACCGCCGGAACGTTTAAAACCCTTCACGAATGTGCGGGGGTCACTCCCCTGTTGCGCTCAAGCAACGAGGTGATCGCTATTGCCGAAAAATATCTGGACGCGAAGTTCGAAGTGCTGCACACGACGCTGGAGTTTGATTCAGTCAGAGAGATGTTTCGCTATATCAAGCGCAGCGGCGTAAGTGGTGGACGCAGAGCTCTCGATTTTTCGCAGACGAAACGGCTGATGGAAACCTATCCGCTGAACTATCTCGAATTTGAGGTAGTGTTTATTACGACGTAAGAGGTTAGAAGCTTATCTCGCTAAAAAGCGGTCTCTCTTCTACCGCTTCATTCATACATTTCTCTCTTAACTCTTCTAACATAGTATGGATAGTCCCCTCTTTGGTAGGGCAGAGTGAGAGCATATCTTCTATCAGGCATCCGAACGCCCGCACTTCGATTCTTTCATACTCTTTGCAGTGCGGTTCATAAAAGCTTGCCGCGCCGAAATCTCCCAGATAGCAGTGGTCGTCATCATTAATGAGGATGTTGTGGGCGTAGAGGTCGCCGTGCATCACTCCCCGCACATGCAGATGCGCAGATGCTGAAGCGATCGCTTTGGCTATTGCGTAGATCGTCTCCACTCTAAGGGTACTTTCCGCTTTGAAGGTATCGCGCGTACAGGTCTCAAAATCGGGAGGGAGCCCGAGATTTCGGTAGATGTCGGGGATGTATTCCAACAACAGTCCCAACCGCTCCGTTTCATCAATCTTTGCTAATACTTTGATGAGGTTCGGATGTTCCCCCGTGCTCATAGTGGCATTCATCTCATCGTGTGCGTATCCGTCACTCGTGATGGCACCTTTGAAAAGTTTCAGTGCCACCTCCTCTTCGTGAGATTTCGAATAGGCTTTGTAAATATCCCCCGAAGCCCCTGACCCCAATTTCTCTTTGACCTCTAACGATTCATAAGGTATCTCTTGAAGCTCAAACTGAATTTTGGGACTGCACGGGTTCCCCGAAAAAGCGAGCCATGAGAGTTTAGGGAGTTCCAAAAGCCATGTGGGGATGACTTCGAGACGGTTGGCAGAGAGGCGGATGAGTTCGAGGTTCCGGCATGAGGCCATCTCATCGGGAAGTTTTTCAATTCGGTTTCCGGCAAGAGCGAATTTCTGAAGCTTGTGAAGTTTACCGATGGAACGGGGAAGGGATATCAGGCGGTTGTCGGTTAAAATCAGCCAACTGATACTGTTTGGCAGAACATCCTCATCAAATCTCTCTATCCGGTTGTTTTTAAACCCTATCATATAAAGATTTTTGCAGTTTTTAAAAGATGATGGGAACGATGTAAATCGGTTGTTTGAAAAAAAGGCGATTTTAAGATGCGTTAATCTGCCCAGATCGGGAAGTTCGCAGAGTAGATTGTTGCTCAGATCCAAAATTTCCAGACTATCGGCTAAATCGAATATCTCTTCGGGAAAGGAGGTAAGCCCCTCACTGAGGGTAAGGCGCGCTGTCCCTTTGAGTTCACCGGAGCGCAGTTGTGCTAATGTGTGCATACAGCCCTTTTCTAAATCAGTTAGTGTCGGAATTTTACCGATATTTGATCTAAAGCGTTATACTATCCTTACGAATAGAATTCCAAGAAGGAGAGTATTATGAAAGGGATCGAAAAATACGATAATCTAAAAGATGTCATCCCTAATCTCATGCCTGTACTTCGAGATGCGATTCAATCCGAGTTTCTGGAAATCAAAAAGATCAACCGAGAGTGTGAAAAATACATTGCGTCGTGTAGCCATTTTCCTGAACTTGTAAATGCTGAATACGTAATTTTTTCACATCATATAAAGAAAAATGAGCATAAGTATGAGATGTTCGTCTTTATAGGCGGAGAGGGAAATATTGTCCGTCATGTCAGCGGAGCGGATATGGAGCTATACGGACTTCTTGATTCCTGCACTAATCTTCACATTTCCGATGAGTACGTCGAGAAGCAAATTCATTGCCACGACGGCGAGTGTCGTCATTGATTCAACAAGTTTTTCTTTTCTAATGTATAGAGTTCGTAGCGGATATGTTTGAACCGCTCGCTCAAATCAGGTTCTACTATCTTATAAAGTTCTTCCAAAACACGCGAAGACTCTTGTCCCCGTTTATAGTTTGCTATTAATATAGAACGCAAATCGGTGCGGTTCATTTCGCTTTGGATCGTAGGGCGTAGTACATCGTTGATACTATCGCGCGAAGCGAGGAGAGCTTCGAGGGGTTCAATACGGCACTGGTGGCGGAGATTTTTGAGGGAAGAGGAGAGTTCCTTGTCATTGTGAACATAGCGCGCTATATCCTCAATCACACGGATACCCTCTTTAAGACGGTTGAGATTGGCATCGACCACCCGGAGAAGTTCCGGGGGAAGAGGATTACTCATCGCTGTTTCCGAAGATTCCGAAGAGCTGAAGCAATGTAACGAAAAGGTTAAAGAAGTCAAGATAGAGTGCAATCGCACCGTCCATCGGTGTTTCATAGGCACCGCGGATAACGTTTTGCGTATCGATCAATACCATGATGCTGATAACAAGCAAGAAGATGGCTTGAATCGCAACGTAGATCATCGGGCTTTTCAAGAAAAAGACGTTGATCAACGATACCGCTAATATAATAAAGAAAGCGATCATGATCGGTTTGGTCCATGTTGTGAAATCCTTTGCACTCTTAATTGCAAAGAAACTCAGACCTCCGAACAATGCCGCCGTCATAAAAAAGGCGTTTCCGACGATGGTTGCTCCTCCGGCCATTCCGAGGATATGGCTGAGAAGCGGGGTGATGATAACACCGCTCGCAAAAGTAAAGGTAAACAACCCGATCATATTGACACCCGGTTTGTTTTTGATCATTTGAAGACCGAACATACCGAATAGCATCCAGGGAATTGCGATCCACCAGTAATTTGCCGCAACGATTCCTGCGAACGGCATTCCGACATAAGCACCTACACCGCCAGCCAACATTGAAGCGGCAAACAATTTATAGGTTTCTTTGACAAACGATACGATCTGCGCTTCATCTCGCTGTGCGCTCTCGTAACCAAAAGCACCTTGACGTGCGTATTCTCGATCATATAAAGCCATAGCTTTTTCCTTAATAGGGATTTTACAAAAAGGATTATACATGAGTTTCATTAATCGTTTATTTGTTCGTCGGAGTAAAAAAAGAGTTTTAGAGGAGTTAAATGAGTAGATTCGTTACATATCTTGAGGTTTGAAATAAAAAATAAATTTTTTTTGCCATATTTTCGATTTTCTTTCGAAAACCTCTTGACATCTTTAGTAATTTCCCCTATAATTCCCGTCCACAAACGCTGATAGGCCTTGAGTTAAGGT